>JAEEGL013182805.1_pt1 | contig 85545 bp, 73 predicted proteins | sample 9134231 | NCBI WGS metagenome assembly JAEEGL01 (sample SAMN16246548, study PRJNA631951) | gut metagenome | biome: gut microbiome; feature: rumen; material: fiber-attached | host: Bos | place: Iran: Karaj | collected 2018-10
AAGGCGACTTAGTTTGGCTTGACTTTGACCCGCAGACTGGACACGAACAAAAAGGTCGTCGTCCTGCAATTTGCATCTCTCAGAAAAAATACAATCAGAAAATCGGTCTTGCTTTATTCTGTCCTATCACAAGCCATATAAAAGGTTATCCTTTTGAAATTGTATTAGACAAGCATTCAATAAATGGTTGTATTCTTAGCGACCAAATAAAAAATCTTGATTGGAAACAAAGAAACTGCGATTTTATAGAAAAAGCAACAGAAGAGGAAATTAATTCTGTTGTAGATAATATAAAATTACTGATTGAATAGAATATCACATAACAAGAAGTTCAAAGCCGACACAGGCTCAAGGCCTGTGCGGTTTAACTCATTGTTATGCTGACACCCGCACTGGGGTGCCTGAATAAAGTAAAAAGGTATGGAGCAAAAAAATGCTAAGATTAGCGATTGTATTGATTATTATTTCTATCTCTTTATTATTTGTAGTTTTAGAAAGAATAAGAGAAAATAAAAATACAGAAGTAGAAGAAAAAAAGAATAAAGAGCTGACAGGAGCAGATAAAATAGGAATAATACATTTAATTTTTCTGTTCCTAGTTTTAGTCACTGATTTAATTGATACTTTTGCCGGCAATTTTCTATACCGCGAACACAGACCTCTATTTGAAGTAGTATATAATTTTGAATTTGTCGGCCTGTTTATTTTAATTCCAATCTTCTTTATAACTGTGTTAGTAAAACTAATTCGTTCATTAAAGAAAGAAAAGAAAGGCAGTGTAATTGCCTGTATATCTCTTATGCTTAACGTGGTTATGGGGCTGGTAAATGCAGGTACATATGCTTCTCACTTTTAAAATATTCATCTGGAAACAATATTAAAATATTTAGTAAAATATAGCATAACAAAGGTTCGTAGCCGACAGACCTGTCAAGCCAGCTGCGGTACAACCAGTTGTTAGGCGGATGGCACACTGGGGAGATTTTTTAGGAAGAAAAAAATGAAAAGATTTATTGTATTTTTATTTGTTTTATTATTTGTCTCAAAAATTTTTGCACAAACTAATGAATTAACGGATGCGCAAATAAAAGATGTTTTGGTAACTCAAAATATTTTTGGAGAATATCTAAAGTTTAAAAATGACAATACTTTTGTTTCCGATTATAGAACCAAAGGTGGGGATGGCTATAATTTTGAAGGGAAATATTCAATCAATAAAGGTATAATTTCTTTTTCAAATGTGAACGGAACAGAATGGGCCAATAAAATTATCACTACAGATAATAATGGAAATTTAAATTTCAATTCAAAATATCGCTATTTACCTGATACAAATAATGGAACTTTTATTGGCTGTCTGTTTAACCTTGAAGATAAATCTTATTTCTGGTCTGTAAAAAAAATCCCATCAGACTTGATTATAGAAATAAATGGAATCAAGGTTTACAAAGTAAATAATGAAATCTACATTACAGAAAATTTAAAAATGAGAGATACCAACTCATTAAAAGGAAAAGTTGTCGAAATTAAAGGCTGTGATTTCCGATGTAATGCTTGGGTTGAACAATCTCGAAAAGTTGTTTTTAAAGGAATGGTGATTGAAGGTTATATTGCAAAAACTGTAGAAACTGAAACAATAGATGGTGTTACAGCTCCATGGTATTATATTCAACAGCAAGAACATGATCCGTTGGATAGAAACGAAGGAGAGATATTTTATGTATGGATTTTCGGGGGATATGTAAAAGAATTTCCTGTTAATGAAAAACATGAAAACCCTGAAGAATTAAAAGAATCCGTTGAAAGTGTAGGATTAAAATTTTATCAATATGTTAATGAAGAAAAGAAATAATCACCTAACAAAGCTTCTGTGGCTCCCCGCATAGGAGAGGTCTTAATGAAAGAAATTATTATCAACATGACAGAGGCTGAACTTCAAAGACATAAGGAACTTCACGGCAATGCCCCGATTTTTGAAAACCTTCACTTTATTGCGATTGGAAAAGACGAAATTGAGTGCGGAATGTTCACGCTGACTGCGGGAATTGGTGCCGAACTGCCCCTTGACCTTACAAGGTTCAGAGTGCAAAGCGACGGGGTGAGCGAAGCGATTGACACAATTCCTTATTGGCGGCTTATTTTCCTCAATGGAACTTATGGTAATTAAGAATGCGCTTGATACAGGCGAAAAGTCACTTCTCGACCAGGCATATTGGCGAGTAAAAGAGGGAAAAACGGATCCTCCTGTAGAAATAATTGACTTGTCATTGCGTGACTTATAATGCAGCCGCTTTAGAAAGCCCCATGACAAAATCCCGGAATGAAGCCTCTCCTCCGGCACTCACCGTGGAGTAACAGAACAGGGCAAACCTCACGCCGACAAACTGATCCAAAGTGTAGCGCAATCTTACGGGAGCACCGAAATCAATGAAGGAAGAATCTTTTTCACTTTGGGAATCAGAGAGACAATATGCAAACTGGACCTGCTCTTTTCCGTGCTCCAAGCTGAACGTCACTTTTAATCTCAGGACCGGGGAGGAAATCTCTTTTTCTTCCATAATATTTGGCGGCGCGGAATCATAAACACCCATCGCCCAGGGTGAATAATCAATTTTGTGCTCGGCTGCAATCAGCTTGTATTTACCGCTCTTTTTTGTGACGGCAATGAATCCGTACTCACCTTCCAAAGCGCAAAGACCCGCCACGTCTCCCTCGTTGATTTTTGACGCGTCAATCTCCACGCTTCCTGAGCAATGCTCTGTAAAAGTCCTCTGTGTAAGAGTGTTCGCAGCCTGAACCGGATTCACGCAGATTTTATCGGTGCGCAATTTGAATGTGGAGCTCGTCACGTCCACAAGATTTTTATCCGGGATGTGATTCCACTGCCACGCCGGATTCGTAAAATCATTTGAGTAAAGAGGAGCGTATTTGTAATCGGGGCGGTTGTCAGTCACGCACACATCATTTTGGGCAAGGCCGTCTTCTCCAAACACAGGGAAGCCGTCAACGAAGCTCACGGGAACCAAAACCGGAATGCGGCCAAGAGCACCGTGGTCCTGAAAAACAATGGAGTACCAGCTTCCGTCATTCGCCTGCACGACTCCACCCTGGGCAGTACCGCTGTTCCATCCCGCAAGATCGGAGCAAAGGACATCGCCACCGGTATAGGGCCCCTCAATCTTGTCCGAAACATAGCACGCCTCAGTCCGCATTTTTCCCTTGGGAATATGAATCAAAAAGACGTAGTATTTTCCGTTGATTTTATAAAAATGACTTCCCTCATATCCGAGCGCAACTTCATCAGGATTGTCGCGGATAATCAGCTTGTTCACCCCGCCCGCCTTTGGACCGGACAAATCGCTTTCCAATTCGGTAAGTGTAATTTGCGTATTTCCGCTCACACAAAAAACACGCCCGTCATCATCGAAAAGAAGCGACATGTCGTGGTAGAATCCCTTGATTTCAGATCGCTTCCACGGCCCCTCGATTTTTTCCGACGTGAAAAGATAGGTCTTGTGCGTGTCGTTTGCCACAAAGCTCACATAAAATTTTCCGCCATGGTAACGCAGGCTCGCCGCCCACATTCCTTTTCCGTAAGCTCCCTTGTTGTCGCTCAAAGTCTCTGCTGGTGTCACCTCAAGCTCATCAAAGACATAAGCGGCATGTTCCCAGTCCACAAGATTATACGAGCGAAGAATCACACAGCCGGGCATGAAGTGCATCGTCGTAGTAACCATGTAGTAGCAGTCATCCACACGGATTACATCGGGATCAGGAAAATCTGCCGGGATAATATAGGAAGATTTTTTCATCTCAGGATTTCTTCTGGAAGTGACTGAACGTCATGGAAAAGCTCGCACGTCCCTGGCTCACGGAACGAAGGCTTGTGGTAAATCCGAACATCTTTTCCATGGGTGCCTGACAATGCACGATATTGCCGCCGGTTTTTTCCTCCATGCTTCCAATCATTCCGCCGCGCTGTGTAATCTGGCTCATGGCATCCCCCACAAATTCCGTGGGAGACTCAATGTCAACCGCCATCACCGGCTCAAGCATCTCAGGTCCCGCGCTCATGCACACTTTGTCAAAGGCCTCCGCCGCAGCAGCAGCAAAAGCAACCGTAGTGGAAGTGAGTGGATCGTAAGAAAGGTCCGTAAGCGTGATTCCAGTATCCGCGCAAGGATAGCCCATCTTGATTCCGCCGCCGAAACAGTTGTTGATGCTCTGCTCGATCGCGTCAAAAATCTCATCGGGAATCTCACCGCCCTTCTTCACATTGCAAGTATAAAGATTTCCGCTTCCAGTCTCCCTCGGCTCAACGTGCAGAGTAAGCTTCGCATTATTCTCTTTTCCTGCAATCACGCGGCTGTATTCCTCGGTGTAGTCTGCGGCTTGGGTCACGGCCTCGCGATATGTAACCTGTGGAGCACCAACGCGGCACTGCACTTTAAAATCATCACGGATTCTCGTAACAAGAACGTCAAGGTGAAGCTCTCCCATTCCGCTGATAACAAGCTGACCCGTCTCCTCGTCATCCCTGTGCGTAAAGGTCGGATCCTCGCGGCTCAAGATTTCAAGGGTCGTGTTGAGTTTGTCCCTGTCGCTCATGGTCTCGGGCTCAATGGCAACTGAAATTACAGGCTCGGGGAATTTCACGCTCTCAAGAAGAACCGGCATTCCCTCGCTTCCAAGTGTGTCTCCGGTCTGGGCAAGTTTAAGTCCCACGAACACGGCGATGTCACCGGCACTCACGCTGTCCATCTGCTCCATGTGGTTTGCGTTCACGCGGAGGATTCTGTTGATTCTCTCCCTCTTTTTCTTCGTCACATTGTAGACCTGGGTTCCCGTACTGATTTTACCGGAGTACATCCTTACGAAACAAAGGATTCCTGCCTCGCGGTCGTACTGAATCTTAAACACGAGTCCGATCGGAGTCTTTGCATTCGGGTCACATGGCACGGAGATTTTTTCCTCCTCGTCATGCTTTTTGATGTGGATTCCCTCGGCAGGTGGAATTTCATCTGGAGCCGGAAGATAGTCAACAATGGCATCCATCAAAGGCTGCACTCCCTGATTGTGACGGCTGGAACCGCAAAGGAACGGAACTATGGTACGGTTCAGGACCGCTTTTCTGATTGCACCCTTGAGCTGCTGGGTGGAAATCTCACCGCCCTCAAGATATATTTCGGCAAGCTCATCGTCGGTGGAGGCAACTGTGTCCACGAGCTTTTCATGCCACTCTTCGGCAAGAGCCTTGTTTTCCTCGCTGATTGGACCGACGGTAAATTTTTCTCCCTCGGTAGCGGCATCCCAGTGGATTTCTTTCATCTCAAGCAAATCAATCACGCCGTCAAAATCCTGCCCCGCACCAATCGGTATTTCCAATGCGACCGTCTCCGCACCGAATTTCTCATGCACGTCATTCATCGCGCCAAAAAAGTTCGCCCCGATTCTGTCCATCTTGTTCACAAAGCAGATTCTCGGAACGTTGAACTCATCGGCCTGTCTCCAAACCGTCTCTGTCTGCGGCTGCACCCAACCCACCGCACAAATTACCGCGACGGCTCCGTCAAGTACGCGAAGGGATCTTTCAACCTCGGCAGTAAAATCCACGTGGCCGGGAGTGTCTATGATGTTTATCTGGCAACCCTTCCATTCCGTAGTAATGGCCGCTGATGCAATGGTGATTCCACGGTCCTGCTCCTGCTGCATGAAATCCATAGTGGCCGCACCGTCGTCAATCTCGCCAATCTTATGAATCTTGCCGGAATAGTAAAGGATTCTCTCCGTAGTGGTAGTTTTGCCCGCATCAATATGGGCCATGATTCCAATATTTCTCATCTTATCTAACATAAAAAATTTCCTGCCGGGGGCTTTAGATTAAAAAAAATTAGGAACCGCCGCAAGAGTAAAAACACCTACAGCGATTCCCGGTTCTAAGATTTTTCTTACTTTATAAGCAATTCAGCATAAGCCTTGAGCGAGCCGTCCATCTTTCCGGAGAGGACTGACTTTGCAAGGGTCTTTCCGAGCTGTACGCCTTCCTGGTCGAAGCTGTTCACATTCCAAAGGAAGCCCTGGAACATTACCTTGTTCTCGAAGTGCGCAAGAAGGGCGCCAAGGGACTCGGGGTTCACTTCCTTTCCGTAAATCAGGCTTGAGGGACGCTCACCGGCGAAGAATTTGTTCGGATTCTCGTCGTCCTTTCCACATGCGAACGCGACAATCTGTGCGGCAACGTTGGCTGCGAGCTTTGTCTGGCTTGTGGATCCCTGGATCGTAACGTCCTTTCCGGTCTGGTTCTTCTGGAATGCGATGAACTGGAGCGGAATAATGTCGGTTCCCTGGTGGAGCAGCTGATAGAATGAGTGCTGTCCGTTGGTTCCCGGCTCACCGAAAATTACGGGGCCTGTCTCGTAGTTGATTTTCTTTCCGAAGCGGTTCACGCTCTTTCCGTTTGATTCCATGTCAAGCTGCTGGAGATGCGCGGGGAAGCGGCTCAGTGCCTGTGAGTATGGAAGAACTGCGGTTGAGGGCATCTTGAGGATGTTGCGCTCGTAAACACCGATCAGTGCGTCCATGAGGGCGGGATTTTTTGTGATGTCCTTTTCACAAGCGAGTTTGTCCTCGGCTGCGGCTCCGTTAAGGAAGGCTGCGAATGTGTCCGGACCGAATGCGAGAGAAAGAATCGCACCGCCCACGGATGATGTGGATGAGTATCTTCCGCCGATAAAGTCATCCATGAAGAAAGCGGCCATGTAATCGGGATTTCCCACGAGAGGAGAAGTCTCGCTTGTAACGGCAATCATGTGCTTGGAGGTCTCAAGTCCAGCTCTCTTGAGATAGTTTTTCACGAAGGACTCGTTGGTAAGGGTCTCAAGTGTGGTTCCGCTCTTTGACACAAGGATGAAAATGGTGCGTGAAAGGTCAATGGATGCGAGTACGGAGGCTGCATCGTCGGGATCAACATTGGAGATGAAGTGTGCCGTCATCTTGAACTTTCCGTTTGCCTTTGCCCAGTTCTCAAGAGCAAGGTACATGGCGCGGGGTCCCAAATCTGAGCCACCGATTCCAATCTGACACACGTCGGTATATTTCTCGCCCTTTTCGTTCACGAGTCTTCCGGTGTGGACTTTCTGAGCGAAATCCGCGATGGCCTTCTGCTGATCAATATAGAACTTTCTCTTGTTCACGCCGTCAACCACGACATCCTTTCCGAGCTGTCCGCGTGTAAGCTGGTGAAGAACCATTCTCTTCTCGCCCGTGTTGATTATCTCACCGTTGTAAAGGGCCTCATACTTTTCCAAAAGCTGGGCTTCCTTCGCCACTTTCTTGAACGCTGAGATAAGCTGCTTGCTGACCTTTTTCGCCGCATAGCAGTAGGTAAGTCCCCCGCCCATCGGCATGGAAAAATCAGCCACACGCTTTGCCCCGGACGCACCGGAAAGCACCTTTGCGAGAGAAACGGAATCTTTGAATGATTTGAGTTCCTTAAAACTTTCAAGCTTGTTCAAATTGTTCCAAGAGATAGTTGCCATAAATCGCCTCTTATAATTTTTTATGGGATTCCAGACATCAGTGTCCGAAAATCCTCTTTTTTTCGCTTTTTACTCTATCAAATTTCTTGAAATTATGCTATAATATTTTGAGTCTTTTTGAAAGACTTTTGAAAAAAATTTTACAGGAGCTTATTATGATAGGCATCATCATTTCAATTTTGGTCGGAGCCCTCATCGGATGGATTGCGGGAAAAATCATGGACAGCAAGCACGGATTCTGGATGAACTGTCTTCTTGGAATCATCGGAGGAGCCGTTGGTTCAGCCCTTTCTCGCTTACTGATGACAAACGGGGGAATCGTAATCAACGTAGCGTTCGGAATCGCAGGAACAGTTATCGTCATTGCTCTCGTAAGACTGGTGGCTGGAAAGAAGTGGTAATACCATTATGACAAAACAGGCGGATTCTGGGGCACTCTTGACAGCAATTTGCCGTGCATTAAGCAACAGGAGCCGCCCACATCAACTCACAAGGCGCAAATCATCCGGCAAGCTGCGTACCGAAATCTTCGCTGTGTTTTATGCGCTTTCTTCCATATTATTTACATCATTTTTTGCATCATGCAAAAGCGTGGTCAACCAGCCCATATCATTTGAAACTGACTCACCAAGCCAGGACGTGGGAGGACTCTTGCCCGAAAAGGTCTATATCCGCACCATGACCCAATCTTACTGCCAGTATTACGATTTCGTTCTGGTGGACGGCAGAATCTACAGCAAGAAAACCGGCGAGGGACATTGGGAGCTTTTTAAAAAGACGGGACTTCCATACAGCGCGCCCTCAAATTTTATGAACCGGTTCAAGACACCCGAAAGAATCTGCTCAATCTGTGCGGACGGAGATTCCCTTTACGCGATGGATAGCGAAGGCTATCTCTATTACTGCTACCTGAATAAATTTTCCACGGCACCCTACATGCAATGGCTAAAAAGGCAGGGATTCCCGGCAAACAAACAGTTCCGCGTTACCGAGCTGATTCAGGACTTCCGCTCATGGTCAATGGGAGCAAGAAGAAGCGAAGTGATGTGGCAGGAGGACATCTACGGAAACCCCCACCACTACGGCACCATGGGAATTGAGACATATTATTTTCTGAGCGAGGACGGCAGGCAGATACGATTCTGTGACTCAGGACTTCCCCAGGACACAAGCCGCATAATCATGGGACCCAGGGACGGTGCGTTTATAAGCGAGTCTCTCAGCGCGTCGGCAAGCACTCTTTTTGTCATAGGGAACCAGGGAACCATGTACACGCGTCTGATTGATTTTGACACCATGGGCTGCGACCCAATTTTCTTCCAATATACATACGACCATCTTGAGCAGACATACACGGGAAGCGAATATCTTTCGAACTACTCTCCCTGGGCATTACCGGCAGAGTACTGGAAGGAACAGCCTAAAATAAATCTCAGGGGAAAGGCACGGCTCACATCCCTAATTTCCATCGCGCAGAACGGACAGGGAAACGCGGCGAGGGAGCTCAGGGTTGCCGGAACCGACGAAAACGGAAACGTGGGATATTACAGCAAGATGATTTTTGACGAGGAATGGACATTCCACAAAGCACCGCTGCGGCTTTCAAAAGATGTATTCCTTGATCCGACGAAATCTGAAACCACCGGCACAAAAAATTTTTCGCTCAAGGGGCAGCTTTATAAGAACGGAGTCATACTCAGGGATGTCTCATGCACGGTTTCCGACATTGATCTTTCTTCCACCGACGACTGCACGCTCACCATAAGACGCGGCGGAGAGGAATTCAAATGCAAGCTGTTCATGGTGGAAAAATGGACCTATGTAATCCGCGACGATCCGGGAAGAGACGGAAGTTCCAGGACATATTACGTCACGCCCGAGCTTGACATAAACGATGCGCAATCTCTAAGCGATGAATTCAAGAATCTGATTCTGGATATGTTCGACGGCAAAAATCACAAGCTCTTCACATTCTCATCCGAAGCCACGAACCGATATTTCCACATGACCATCACCGGCAAGGACAACAGCACTTTCTTCGCACCTGAAGAGCCGAATGAATACACGGTTTTCGTCTCTGACTCAGCGGCGGCCATGATTGACGCGGACACATTCAAGCATTTCCATTCCTTCATGCAGCCGTCACTCCAAAAATGCGTCTCGGAGGAGCTTGTACTCGAAAGCGACAGAATTTACACCGTGAGCGACCGCAGCGAGATAGAGAAAAAAATCAAGGCGAACGAGGACTACCTGAAGGAACTCAAACTTGTGCGCAACAACTACATTGACATGCGGAACTCCACACAAATTTCACGCTGGGGATATTCGGCGGTGGAGCTTTTTACGAAAATCACTTTTTTGAACCACCTGAATTTCCCTAAAATCAAGCAGGTTACATCGGTGGGCGGCGACCTCCTTCAAACCATAGTGCAGTCTTTGGCGGATATGGCGGAGCACATGACATGGTCCTACGATAACGTCTGCGACCTTGTTTCCATGAGAATAAAGCGGTACAAAGAGCTGATTGAGTCCTTCGACAATGGAGAATTCCTCACGAAGCTTCCCAAAAATCTGCTGAACTCCTACCCGGAATACTATCAACTCGTGGACATGCCCAAACTTGCGACCGGCGACGGATTTTCTGACGGCGTGAACTATGCGAGAATGGTAGACATAATCCCCTACTTTCCGGGTTACTTCATCATACACGAGAACGGAGACACGACCCTTGTGATGCTGAAAAATACGGCCAGCGCAATCTCGAAATATATCCGCGAGCATGAGGGTGAAAATATTTCGGATTCCCTGAAAAACGATCCGCTGGAACTCAAGGCTGAGTTTATGACTTTCAGCGCGCAGGACAAAAACAACCGAGTACTGATTGACATGCATGACAGGCGCTACGAGTACAAGGACGGAAGACTGATTTGGGACGGTGACATGCTGACCGTAAAAATACAGACCGCGGTGTTTACCGAGCACGAGATCTTTAAAGGAAAAGTGGAAAGAGGAACTATGAAAGTGCAGCGCTCACTCCTCATTCCTAACATCGAAATATAAAACCCAAAGGAGATTGTATTATGGAAAAATATTTGCATAAGGTGGCTTATTACGAGACGGACAAGATGGGCATAACGCACCACTCGAACTACATCAGATGGATGGAAGAGGCTCGCGTGGATTTTCTGGACAAAGTCGGCTGGGGATTCCGGAAGATGGAGGAAAGCGGGCTTGCGTCTCCAGTGCTCAACATTCAGTGCTCATACAAACGAAGCACGACCTTCGACGACACGGTTGAAATCACCACGTACATAAAGGAAATCGGGACGCTCAGGATGACCATCGGATACGAGATGCGTAAGGCCGGTGCAAGCGAGATTGTCTGCACGGGATTTTCCGAGCACTGTTTTTTTGGAAGCGACGGCCGCCCCGTAAGGCTGGAAAAAGACCTCCCAGATTTTTACGAGGCGATGAAAGCACACTTACGAGTTGCGAGTTGAAAACGGAGAGTGGAGAGTGGAAAGTTGATATCCTCTCTTCCTCTCCTGACTCCACTCAATTTTTCTTGATGGCGAATTTTCCGATCAGGGTCTTTATGTCGTTCCAGACTCCCGAGATGCCGTGCTCATTTTTTATTACAAGGACCAGGGCAAGCACAATCAATGCAATCAGGATCAACAGCAGGATGACGCGCTTTACCGGGAATCTTTTCTGGGCGAAAGGATCCTTCAAGTCCAGGGTAGAATTTTTAGGACGGACAGCTGAATGACTCAGGACAGAACCCAGCTTGATGTTGATTCTGACATTTCCGTTCACGGCCCAACCGGATGCGTCCAAAATGGGTGCGATGTTCCTTTGGCGGAGCTTCGTCCAAGCGATGAACATTGAGGGAAGTGAAATCAGCAGGATGAGCCCCACGATGCCGAGCGGAATCCATGCACCGAGCCCGAAGAACGCCTGGAGCAATCCTCCCACCACAGTTGCGATTCCTGTAAACGCTACGGAGATTGCGGCTATGGTTCCCACGTCAATCTTCTTGGACGAGGCGGCTGCATTGGTCGCGGCTTCCGTCGGTTTTTCAACTGCGGCACTCATCTTCTCGGACACTTTTCCCTCAGCGTCGCTCGCTGCCTTGGTGATTTTGTCCTGAATCAGATGCGCGACTTTTTTGTAAGGGCTCCAGAACGCCTCCCTTATGCTGATCGGATTCTCAACGATTTTCGTAACGGTTGCGTCCCAGTCATTTCCGTCCCTGTCGTAGAAAAGTCCGTTGCGTCCCACAATCAGATTATCCCTGTTGCCGGAAGAGACCATAGCCGCTATCTGCATTTTCTCTCCGGTTCCCTGCTTCACACAATTACAATATAAAAGGAAGCATTGCGAGAGAGGAGACATTGCGGAATGTTTTGCCTCATCAACCACGCGGAAACACAAATCAAGGGAGAGACCGTCAATGTAAAGAGTACCGCACTGGAAAACCGCCGGTGTCTCAGGATTGTAGAACTCCTCGAAAGAGACATAATTTTTTAGGAGCCGCACAAAATCACGACGCAGAAGAAGCATCTTTTTCAGGTCGCGCGTTGCAAGAGCAATCGGGGGCTGTTTTTCCTCCTCGCTCAAAAGATGGTCGATTATCTGCTCCGAGTCCGACGCAAGGATTTCGTCTATGCGCTCAATGCTCAGTCCGCTCGCCGTGTTCTCAGGACGCGACGCATACCAAGCCATGTATGGGGCGAAATCAGCCTCAAGTTTTTTCCACTCGGATTCGGAAAGGGTCTTTTTGTCCTCGCCGTAAAATGCGCCCACCGTGGATTTTTTGAACGCCGCCATTTTTTCAGCCCACGCAGGATTTATGCCCTGAGTCAAGGGAAGAAGCCCGTCCTTGTTTTCGGCAAGCGGAAGAAGCGAGAGTTTCTCCACGTCAAGGGACTCGTCCATCAGGGTCAAATCTTTTTCGTGCAGATTTTTCGAAAGGTCAGACGAATAGGAGTCAAGGGAGCAGCGGAGGAAATACTCGTTGATTTTATCCTTGACCGCCATGTATGAGGATGCAGCGGAATCGGTCGCAAGTTTCAGGAAGAACACGTCGGATGAGTCTTTGCCGGCTTCTGCCCTCCACTCATGGATTGCCCTGAGGTCCCCGAAAAATGCCGTGAACTGCTCGCGGGTGATTCCCTTTACGCCGGAAATGTCGTCCTCACCTCCCGTGGCTGCGATTATGTCCGAGACAACCGACGCTGCGCTCTCATCTTTTACGGTCTCCTTGGGAAGCACCTTGTCCCCGTTCAGTACGGAGGGTGAAAAAAGCCTGTCATCAGCGGCAAGATCGGAAAGCGTAAGGCTCGTATTCTCACCCTTTCCAAGAATCTCAAGCACGGCTGTGGCGGAGGATTTCGGCGAATGTCCGCAATCAAAAGGCTCGTCGCTCATCGCATCAAGGGGGATTGAGTCACCGGCCTCCATAATCACTTCGGGACGGCTGAAATATTTTTTTACGTAATCAACGGCGGAAAGAATCTCAGGCACACGGACACGTCCATTGCTGTCAAGGTCAAGGGCCTTCAAGGTCTCTTCATCCATCTCAAGTCCGCTCACGGGGCATGAGAGAGCCACCCAGAGTTTCTGATCCAGCTTGGAAAGATTCAGCACGTCGTCAATGTTCCGGATCTGAAGCTGCATCAGGCCGCCTACCTGAACGAAGTGCCACACATGATTGTCAGTCACAAATTTCTTTATCTTCATATTATCTCCATGCGCTCCTGTCTTTTCGCCGCCAAATTAAATCAGAACATTCCGGGGAACACGTCGCTCATTCCGTAGAGACGGCCAGACTTCAAAGTTCCGTCGGAAAGAAGCTTGCTCAGGTTTTCAAGAGCATGTACCGCACCACAAGCGAATCCCTGTCTGCTTCGGGCCGTGTGTGTGAGCTCAATCGTGTCGGCAGTGCTGTCAAAAAATACTGTGTGGGTTCCGGGCACGGTTCCGCATCTTGTTGAAGAGACGTGGAGCTGGTTCGGCTCCGGCTTTGAATGGAACGCGTCAGTAACAAGCTCGGTCTTGCGCTTGCATCCGGCAAGGACTCTTTTCGCAATGTCTATGGCTGTTCCCGACGGACTGTCCGCTTTCTGATTATGGTGCATCTCCCAGACTGCGACATCATATTCGGAGAAACTGTTCATGAGTTTTGCGGCCTCCTCCACAATGCGGTAGAACATGTTCACGCCGATTGAAAAATTAGCGCTGTGCATTATGGTTCCGCCGGTTTTTGCGGCAAGGGAGGCGACCTCATCCATCTTGTCATTCCAGCCTGTTGAGCCGACGACCAGGGGAAGTTTTGTTGGCAAAAGAGCCGAGATGTTTCCCATTACAGAAGCCGGGGAAGTAAATTCGATTATGCCCTCCGCGCCGCTTTTCAAAACAGATTCCGTAACGGCATTTCCGTCTCCGGACGCAACCTTGCACGTGGCATCGGGAGCAAAGGGATCCACGGTGGCGACAATCTCATGTCCGAGCTTAAGCGCCTCCTTCTCTATCATGTGTCCCATCTTTCCATAACCGACCAAAGCAATCTTCATAAAATCCTCCTCACAGAAGTCAAACTGTAATGAAAATTTACCACAAATTAACAGATTTGTCTATTGAGGTGAATTAAAGTTTATAGTAAAATATGCCGATAAGAAATTGGGAATTTGTTTGCTTCGCCATGAGACGGAGCGGATTTTTTCCCGAGGGGAAGTACTATTATGGAACAATTTTACTGTCTTTCGGTGGTTCTGAACATTTTGGCGGGTCTCATACTTGTTTATGGAATGGATTTGACTAAAAAAAACACGGAGCTGGATGTCGCGGACAACACACAGGACACGGAGGATTTCAGCAAAGACGAGTCACAGAGAAAACTCATCCCAGGAATCAGGCTTCCCAAAAATCTGAGCGGGCTCAACTCAAAGGGACTCAGGCTTGTGGCGGGAATTGCGACCGCTGGCATCGGACTCATAAAGTTTTTTTGCTCGTACAGAAGCATACCGGTTCTCGGAGATTTGATTCCGTCGATTGTCGGAATGGCGGGCGGTGTGTCCATATTGATTGAATATTATGCCGCGAATGTCACCGACGAGGATTTTGAGCTTTCAGACAATCTGCAGGCAATCTTCATAATCCCAAGAAAATACATTGGAGTTGCGTGTCTCGCTGCTGCCCTGCTCCACTTTCTCTTCCCGCGCGCAATCTTCCTCTAGGATTCGGTACGGCGGAGGATCGGAAAAATGGCTAAGACATCAGTTGCAGGAATAGCGGTGAATGGAAGCAAAGTTTTGATAGCCCACAGAAATCCCACGGGACAGATGGGCGGTCGATGGGAATTCCCAGGCGGAAAGGTTGACGGAGACGAAAGCGACACGGAAGCCCTCAGCAGGGAATATGGCGAGGAATTCGGCATAGAAATCAATGTGGGAAAGCAGATTGCAAGCGCATCATTTGAGCACAACGGAGAGACTGTGAATCTGCACGCATACGAAATCCACGTGCCCCACGACGGAACAGAAAAAAAATATGAGCTTACGGAACACAGCGAATACAGATGGGCCGACATAAATGAGATTGAGAACCTGAACTTCGTGGACAGCGACATGAAGCTTTATCCCGACGTAAAAAAATTTGTTCTCGGAACTTCGCTTTCTTGAGGAGGAATCCAAATGAAACTAACGCATCAAAAAATCCGCATACTGATTCCTTTCCTCATTGTGATTTTCAGTCTCAGCTCATGCAACAGAAAACGTGAGATTAAAATTGAGACAGAAGACCCGCTCGCACTCACTCCCGGCATTGAATGGGCCGTCATAAAGGAACCCTATGCCGCTCTCAGGGAAGAAGCATCCTATGAAAGCAACGTCGTCTCTCACGCACGAAGAGGCGAAATCCTCCTGATTACCGGAAAGACCTACCTTTCAACCGGAAGCGGAAAAAACAAGAGGATTGTGACATGGTATTGTTTTGACGAGGGCTGGCTAGACGAAAGCTGCATGGACATCTACGACAACAAGATGAAGGCCGAAAAAGAAGCGTCAAAGATGGAAAGCGAAAAGTAGAGAAAGTGTAGAAAGTGGAAAGCTGAAAACGGAAAGTGGAAAGCTGAAAACTAACCGTCGAAATAAGATTGTTTTAAAATGATTTTGGTTGCAAGTTTTTGTGTTTTTCCACAAAGTGGAAAATGGGAGCATTGCGACCAAACAAAAACTTGAAGAGCAAGCTTAGCTTGCGACGAGGAACAATATATGACATGGCAGCAGACGATAGATGAAGAGAAAGATATCGCATTTGAGGAGGGGAAGTCCGAAGGTCTCGCAGAGGGGGTAAAACTTGGGATTGAGCAAGGTATTGAACAAGGTATTGAGCGTGCGAAAATCGAATATGCGAAAGCGATGCTTGCTGACGGTGTGGATGTGAATTTGATCGCCAAATATACTGGTCTCTCTGTTGAAAAGTTGAAAACGGAAAGTTGAAAGTTGAAAGCTGAAAGCTGAAAACTAACCGTCGAAATAAGATTGTTTTAAAACGATTTTGGTTGCAAGTTTTTGTGTTTTTCCACAAAATGGAAAATGGGAGCATTGCGACCAAACAAAAACTTGAAGAGCAAGCTTAGCTTGCGACGAGGAACAATATATGACATGGCAGCAGACTATAGATGAAGAGAAAGACATCGCATTTGAGGAAGGGAAGGTCGAAGGATTCGAAGAGGGAATGAAACAGGGAATTGAATGTGGGATTGGGCAAGGAATCGAGCGTGGTGAAGAAAAAAAAGCCCTGGAGTCTGCGGAAAATTTTCTTCGGGAAGGCGACTCACCAGAAAAGGTCGCAAGATGCATCGGACTTCCGCTGGAACAAGTAAGGCAGATTGCTCAGTCTCTTTCCGTAAAAGCATAAAGATTCATGGTGGGCATGGAATATCGAGGAGAGATCCGTTGATATAAAATGGCTTTGGTCGCAAGTTTTTGTGTTTTTCCACAAAGTGGAAAATGGGAGCATTGCGACCAAACAAAAATTTGAAGAGCAATCTGAGCTTGCGACGTGGAGAGCTGAGAATTAAAATTGAAATGAATGCCGCACCGGGGATGGTACGGCACGATTGTTACAGCATTTCTTTTAGCTTCCTGAATAATTATAGATCCAATTTGCATCAAAAAGAGTCTCATTAGAGCGGTCTGAATATACAGACATGTCAATGTCTATCGCGTTCTTTTGTGTTACCGTTCCACGATATTTTACAGTCGTCAGGCCGGTGCAACCACCGAATGCATGAGGTCCTATTGTTGTTACAGAAGTCGGTATAACAACGGTTGTTAAATCATCTATTCCCCAGAACGCATCTTTTGCAATCGTTGTCACCCCATTTGGGATTGTTATGCTTGTAATTGGAACATCATAATTACAGAAACCTTGCGGCACAGTTTTAAGACTAGTAGGAATATTTATTGAAGTAAGAGCATAGTTGTATCGGAAACAATTAGAGCCAATAGTTTCTATGCTGTTAGGAAGAATTACAGATGTGATATTGGGGGCATCAGCAAAAACATAGACTCCAAGTTTTTTCAAATTTGTACTTGAAGCAAAACTTATGCTCGCCATTCGTGAATGACCGAAAGCATCATTGCATATTTCCTGAACACTTGCAGGAACTGTAAATCCACTTGTACTTGATTTGTTGTTATACATCACCAGTTTCTTTCCGTCTTTTGAATAAAGAGCATCTGTTCCATTAGAAAGATACGGGCTATTTTCGGAAACAGTAACTTTTGCAGTAGTACCATAGAAAGTCAAATATTCCTGCGTGCCAGAAAGAGGAATAGTTGACGGTAAATGTACTTCCGTAAGATTTGTGCAATCTCTAAAAGCTTGTGAGCCAAGTGATGTCAGACCTTCTGGAAGTGTTATTTTAGAAAGCCCCATACAATCCATGAAAGCACTTGATGGCAAAGAAGTTAGCAAAGCACCTGACAAATCGAGGATTATTCTTGTTGCATCATTGCTTGCATAAGCAGCATCTATTGCATTTTTTATGGCAGCTATATCAGCTGCTGTAAGGTTGTCGGCAATTTTTATGGTCTGATTAACGCCTCCGTTAGCAATTAGAGCAAGAGCCTTAGTTAGATAAAAGCCTCTTGCCATTTTTTCGTGGCAAATGAACCAGTTAAAGTCATCATCCGATGTGTTATTATCTATAACTTTGATTTTTTGGGCGTACCAACTCTCAGGATCATTGGAACCAAGCTGTATTACGGGTCTGTCTACAGTGTACAATTCATTTTTACCTGTAAGCCAGAAAGCAGTTGTTTCTGTAAGATTTTCCGTTATCTTTATCTTAACATTTGCGTCTTGAAGATGTACGTCATTATTTTTCTTTGCCCCAGTAGATGGAATGGAAATTCCACCGCTCATACTGAACGTCTTTGCCGCAAAAATCGCACCACCTTGACTACCAGCAGTATTTGACTCCATGGTACCGCCGCTAATATTAAGAGCAGAAGAGGGATCAGAGCTGTTGCTAGTAAAATATATTCCCCCACCCCTGTATGGTGTTTGATTACATTTTATCTTTCCTCCGCTCATATTTAGCATTCCGTTACTCTCAAGGCGAATACCTCCCCCCTGTCCATGATGATCGGAATCTAAGTCATTTACGTAATTGTAAGAAATTTCACCGCTTGCAAGATACATAGAACCTTTGAGATTCACCCCACCAGCCCAATATGTGCTGTAATTTCGCTTTATTCCATAGTTTTCACTGACAGGTTCTGGTGCACCTACAGCACTGTAGCCCATGTAAACTGTACCGCTGTTATCACAATAGATTCCGCCACCAAACTGAGCTTTGTTTGCACGACCGCTTGCAGAGTCAGTGGCTACGTTTGTGCTAGTTGAGCTATCGCCTATAAGGACATCTCCGTACATGAAGAGTTTTCCACCTCCAGCGACATACACACCACCTCCACAGCGCGCCTCATTTCCAGTTACTTTTGCACCGCCCGCAAGCTTTACAGTAGCACCGTTCTTTATATATATACCTCCGCCATCACCAGTACTACCATTCCATGGGTAATAGCCGCCGGTTATTGTAAGGTGGTCTATTGTGACAGGAACCGAAGTGTCCACAGTAAGCGTAGTACCTTTATTGCTTGCGTTCTTATTCCCATCAAGGATTCCATCAATACTCTCCCCAGTCAAAGTGAGTTTTGCAGCCATGCCATCAAGTGCACTGCTGACAGTCTGAGATCCTTTTATGGTACCAATCACATGGACCGTGTAGTCCACAGTGGGCTTATTGTAGGTCGCAATCTCAGTTACGGCCCTCTGTATCGTGGCATAGGGATGAGCCAATGTACCGTCGCCAGTTGAATTGTTTCCACCGTTATCCGTGGATGCCACCCAGATGTCGCTTGAGAATGCCTTTATGAGATAGGTCTTTTCCTCAGAATCCCTGTAGCCGGTTTTCGTCGCTTTTACCTTAAGGCACCATTGTCCGAAGGTCGTATCATGCAGGGAAGTTTGAGAGGTTATAGTATGATCATCGGCATCATCTGCTATTTCCGTTCCTTGACAAAGTGTGTAATGCACCGTCACACCGGGACCGACAGCTACATTAGTTGTTGTCTTATTCGGGACAGAAACTTTCACCGTAGCATAATCCTTATTTACATCAAGCTTAATATAATTATTTGCGGGGGTGCTTGAAAGCAGGTTGCCTCCCAAATCCTTTACGTCGGGAGCTTTGAGCTGGGCGTACTGAAGGTTAAGCTTGTATTTTACCTTCGCTGAATCTGTGTGATCAGGATTGCTTACCCACGTAACAAGATAATACGCATCTTCATCAGGAAGTACTACATCCACCGGATTTGTACCGGAGATAGCGGCCTCATCAATCTTAGAAACCGTATCAGAAACCGTATCAGAATAGCCGCCCTTGTAAAGCTCATAGTGTAAAGTCACATTGCTCACAGAATTTCCTATTTCGTCATCAGTCGGAACATATATCCTTACCGTGCTTTGCTCAGCACCATCCGAGTCCGTGTGGAGGTAATTAACGGAACTTGTGGTGTAAAGATTATTGTCGTCATTATTTTTGACAGTGGGAGCGGAAAGGCGCGCAACGGCAGTGTCCACGGTGTATCGGCTGCTCAGTCCCGCCTCGTCGTTAAAGCCAATGGTGTAGCTTTTATTGCCCTCGACAAAAGGCTCTCCCGTAAGAAAATAGACAGACAGCTGACTGTCATGTGTGTACCGTCTGTTTATCCGGCTAAGGTTAGGGGTCAGATCATCCGTCGTAAAGTGTGAGTCGGGAAAACTCATTACCCCGGAGCTGCTGATGCTCACAGGATAGGTCTCTCCGTTTATGGTAACGGAAACAATATCCCTGTTCCTACCATTAATTGATGGCCTGCATAAAGAAGATGTAAGTCTGTAAAATGCAAGAACAAAAGTTTCGGAGCCTGCATTATTATAACGCATAACTGCCACATTTTCGTGATCTATTTCATCAGGAGCTGAGTTGCATTTCAATTTCAACTCATATCTGTCCGGCATGTCCCTGGGAGTCACATTTTCAGTCAGACTGATTACTCCGCCTATGTCACCGCCACATTCATGGAGGTATAAATAACTATATGGATATGTAAGATGAAGCACGGTAGGATCGTCTGTGTCTTGAACAATTGTAACACCGCTTTCTGTTATACCGCTTGCCGTAATAGGAAATTTTTTCGGATTCCGCATATAGAGCAGGATTTCCTTAGTCTCATCTCCCAAAGATGGAATACAAACATTCCCGTCCTTGTCAATCAAATATGACTGCACGACCTCAAAATCTTCAACGGCCGCCGTCTCAGTATAATATTCAAGGTATTCGCGGACAGGATCATTCCACGTGGGCTGCTTACAAGCTGTGAAAATTGACAGAATCAAAACAAAAAGGGAAAAAAATCCCATTCCAAAGTATTTTTCAGCACGGACGGTAAAGTTTTTCATAGCTCACCTCCATTTTAATCTAAAAAATGACAACGAAGCACTATGTATTATATAACAAATTTATCGTAACATAAATACAAGAATCTGTAAAGTTTTTAAGGAAACTCTTCAAGTTTTTTTTATGAAAATCCCCAAATTCTCCACTTTTCACTTTCATCTTTCCACTTTCAAGCCACTGGACATTTTTTCTTCTATATGATACAATCAATTATGAATTCAGCTTTTCCACCCGGAATTTACGTCGGCAAGGGAAAGCGGCAGGGGTTTGAAGAATGATTTTTCCACTTGAAGATTTAGTAAAATACAAGGGCAGCATCTACGAGATTACGGTTGCGGCAAGCAGACGCGCGTTCCAGCTGGCAAAACTCAACGATCCGCTGATTGAAGAGAACGACTACAAGGTGGTCTCACTCGCGGCAAAGCAGCTTTTCACAAACGAAGTTCACTACCGCATCGAAAGCAAGCCACGTCAGTAGATTCAATGGAGGAAACCGGGGCAAAAATTCCCATGATTGTCATATTCGCACCGACTGCGTGTGGGAAAACGGCTCTTGTAACGGACATTTTCGGCTCCGAAAGCAAGGGTTCCCTGGCAGGAAAGGCGGAGATAATCAGCGCGGACAGTCAGGCCGTCTACCGGTTCCTCAACATAGGTACTGCGAAACCAAGCGAAAAAGAGCAATCATCCCTCACCCATCACTTGATTGATGTGCAGACACCGGACATTCAGTTCGGCGTGGGTGATTTTATTGACCTTGCGGACAAAGCGGCTCTGGAAATCAGGGAAAAGGGAAAAATTCCGGTCATAGTCGGTGGAAGCGGATTTTACGTGAGGAGCTTTATCCTCGGACTGCCCGAGACACCAATCAGCAAGCCCGAGATCCGTGAAAAAATCAAGGAAAGACTTAGGACCGAAGGAAACGGCAATCTCTACCACGAGCTGAAAATGGTGGACAGGGAATACGCGCGGAAGATTGACCTTCACGACGGAATCAGAATCAGCAGGGCCCTTGAAGTCTACTACTCCACCGGCAGGCCCCTCAGCTCCTACAAAATGCCCGACACCCCCAGAGCCAAATACGACTTTTGCACGATAATCCTTGAGCGGCCAAGGGAAGAGCTTTACCGAAGGATAGACCTCCGTGTGGACGCGATGTTTGAAATGGGACTCGCACAGGAAATCGAGGGTCTGAAAAAGATGGGCTACGGAAAAGACAGCCCCGGAATGAAAGCCATTGGTTACAGCGAATTTTTCACCACACCGCTCCCGGAAGATTTACCGCAGACGGAAAAACTTGCCCAAATTAAAGACCTGATTAAAAACCACAGCCGACGCTACGCAAAAAAACAATACACCATCATGCGCGACATCCCCGGAGCCATCCGCCTCCCCGCCGACGACAGACCCCAGGTAGAAAAAATCATCTCGGAGTTTCTAAAAGCTCATTTACAATGATTTTTTATTGACTTTCCACTTTCATCTTTCATCTTTCATCTTTCATCTTTCATCTTTCAACTCGAAAACGGTGCGAGGGGGAGACCGTTGCGTCCGTACACCGTGACAGGGCCGTAATTGTACCAGGCATAGCGGGCATGCAGGGGGCGCGGGACATCGGGGGAAGAAAGCACGATTATTCCTCCCTCCTCAAAACGGAAGAGCGCTGGATAAAACTTTCCGTCCTCACCTGCGACTTCAAATCCCGTGAGATTTTCCGGCACCTTGTTTCCCTGCCTTTGCTCAAGATATTTGTAGTGCTCAAGGCGCTCAAAATCTTCCATATAAATAAATCCGTCCTCAGCGTTGTCGAAATACAGCACAAGCTCGTTCTCATGCGGAATGCAATTTTTGAACGAGGGTCCCTCCGCGATTTTTCTTGAGACCAATCCGTAGGCGGAGTAAAGGGCTTCCTTTTCCAGTCTCTCGCCAAGTGCCTTTTTTGATTTTGGATGAATGTCGTCGTACTGTCCCAACCCAAGGGCAACAGTCATACCCGTGTTTTTTACCGTGCGCGAAACCCATGCCTGCTGCTCGCGGATAACGCACCAGTTCTTAAAATCCTTGTCCTGACGGTAGCGGTGTTCCGGGAGCTGCACAAAGACAAACGGAAGTGTGTCATCCCCCCAGTCATGTCTCCAGCGCTCAATCAATCTCCTGAAAAGATTTCCGTAAGATTGCGGCCTGTGGTCGTCGCTTTCCCCCTGATAATAGATAAATCCACGGAGAGTATATGGAGCCACACGGCTTATCATGCACTCATAAAGCCCCGCAGGTCGGTACGGATTCTTGCAGCATTTTGGTCCCGGCCATCTGCATTCCCCGATTTTTTCCAGAACCTCGCTCCACTCAATCCGCGGATTCTCCTTGTAAAGGGCGTCGCTTTTTTTCTGCCACTCAGAATGGTAGGCCTCATACTCGTCATACTCTCGGCACTGCTCCTCAACGCTCTTTCCCTTCTCCGCCTCACGCTGCTCATCAAGATAGATTTTCAAATCAGCGTCCTTCTCAATGTCGCACGCGGGAATCCATGCCGCAGCCGAAGTTCCTCCCCAGTTGCACCCGATGATTCCGACGGTAACTCCCAAATCCTCAGAAAGTTTCTTGCCGAAAAAATATCCCACGGCTGACCACGCCTTTTTCTGATCCGAGTCCCAGGTCTGCCATGCCGAATTTCTTTCTCCCTCAAAAAATTTCTCGTCCATCCATGCGTTCTTCTGCGTGTAATAAAATCGCACGTTCACATCTTTCACCGACTCAAGCTCGGCAGGCCCCTCTGTGCAGTTGTGAAGCTCAAATTCCATGTTGGACTGACCTCCGGCAAGCCACACTTCACCCACGGCAATGTTTGAAAAGGATTTTTTACCACCGGCGCATGAGACCTCCAGTTTGAGCCCGTCCATAGCAGGAAGAGGGGGCAGCAGGATTTTCCACTTTCCGTCTTTCGCAATGGAACCGTTCTCCGTGATGATTTTTCCGTCCGAATCAAAAAGAGCGGCCCTTACCTCAAGTCCGTCCCTCCCGCAGCCAAAAACAGAGATTGCACGGTCCCTTTGCAAAACCGAATTGTCCGAAAAAACAGATGCGACTGAAAAATCAACCATAAAATGCCTCCAAAATCAAGACCAATAATATAGAAAAAAATCCGTTTTATCCATAGAAATGGAAAATTTAGCCGAATTTAACAAAAATTCTTAAATTTATCTTTCGGCATTTGACAATTTGCGATTTTGGATTTATTATTAGAAAGAATAGGGGGCATTATGGCTGGAACACAAGAAATCATCATGGGGCGAAAAACTTTTTTCTTCATGCCCGACAGCTCCATGCTTCCAGATATTTTTCTAGAAGAGTACATGGCGCGCGGTTATGAAACATACATTATAAGGGATGACAAAAGCTGCCCGCTCAGACGAAAGGTTGATTTGATCTCATCGGTCTTCACGGATTCCATACTTTTTTTCAACGTTGACTCGGAGGTTCAGGGAATCAACTGGAGAAGCTACATTGCCGAGCTGCAAAAATCATACGAGGACAGAATACTCATCGGCGTGCTGTACAAAAAAAAGGACAGCGCGGAGTCAAAGAAACATATCGAGCAGTACTATCTGTACGACCTGGGGATTCAGTGCGGGTGCATCGAGCTTACACCGGATCCGAAAAAGAATTTCCAGCTCATTGATTCCGTCCTAAGGGCAAATCAGGCGGAGGGAAGACGAAAGACCCTCAGGGCCCCATGCGAAAGTTCCAGCTCCGTCTCCATGACCTATGAAAAGAAGGAGTATCATGGAAAAATTCTGGACATAAGCACGAACCATTTCTCATGCACGTTCACCGGAGAGCAGCCGGAGCTTTCCATCGGCACAAAGATTCAAAACATGCAGCTTTCCGTCAACGGACTTGTTTTCCACACCGACGCAATCAACTCAATGACGCGCAAAAAGGAAAACGGAGAGATTCTGAACGTCCTTATTTTCACCAACAAGGACGGAGCGAAGGGGCTTGACGAAAACAACTACATCAACCTGCGGCACAAAATCTACCAGATAATAGACAGCAGGGCATGGGAGCTGATGCGCACGATTTTCTCCTCAAGCTGATTCAGGATGTCCAGAGTCCACGGCTCATCGCTGATTCCGGTCTCCACACGGTCTTGGCCCTGAACACTTCGCTTCCGTCACTCCTGATTATGCTGTGCACGGCGCAAATTTCATCATCTTTGCATTCTTCCTCAATCACGGCCGTCCTGCAAGTCAATGTGTCGCCATAATGCGCGCTGGAGATGAAGTTTGTGTCCAGACTGGAGACAAGACGCGACGAGCAGATTTCATCCGGGACGCTGTTCAAAACATACTTCAAATATTCCGTATTGTTCACGTGTCCGTTCAGGTCAATCTCAAGACGCTGCGGTGTAAAAGTCCTTTCAAAGCTGAATTTCTCAGGAAGTACGATTTTCGGAAAGCGCGTTATGCATGAGGCCTCGGAGCAAAAACCGATGTTCCCGAAATCTACGGAATCCATAGGCACAGGACGAAGAGTCTCAAGGTCAAGGAGCATCCACTGGAATTTCGCGTTCATAAAGGTCTGGCCCTTTTTCCTCTCGGCACCCGGAGTACGGCAAATCAGGGGAGTCTCCCAGTCGCTCTTTTTTCCTCCGTCGGCATAAGAAAAGCGGAAGTCGTAAAGGCTGAAAAGTCCCCTCACCTCCTCCATCCAGGACTCAAGAAGCAGGTCATCCTTCCACTCAGGATATTCGGAAATCTCAAAATGCTGCTTCGTCACAACCCAGGTAAGTCCCTTGCGTCCCATGTGGGGAATCGTAAGTCCGTGCTCCCCGTAATGGAAGGAAACCAGCGTCTGCGCCCAAGTGGACATTCCGACAAGCGTAAACCGAAGTTTGCCGTCTATGAATGCGGAATCCACGGCATAAGGCATTGAAAAAATATTTGACATGGATTGAGAATAGCACAAAGCGGAAATCAAATCAAGACGCCCGGAAAAGCGACGCATTTCCACACGCATTTCCACACGCATTTCTCACCCCTTGCCAATTATACGAAAATTTCATAAAATAGGAGCACTTAAAATTGGAGGAAAAGGGTAACGACATGAAACTTGCGGTTGACTGCAGGATGAGCGGAAAAAGCGGCATTGGCACTTTCATCGACGGAGTACTGCCTTTTTTTGCCAAGATGGACATTGACCTCCTTCTTGTCGGAAAATCAGAAAGCCCCGTTGAGGGAAAAACAATCGCCTGTATCCCTTGTGACATAAAGCCATTCTCGCTCAAGGAAATTTTTGCATTTCCAAAATCCATCGCGGACAAAATCAACTCATGCGACGCATTTTTCAGCCCCTACTGCAACATTCCCGGCGGAATCCGGGTGCCTGTGGTCTGCACAATCCACGACATAGTTTTTTTGGACATTCCTTCGCTTGCTGGTAAAATCGGAACACTTGCACGAAAGATTTTCTATAAGCGCGCCATAAGACTTTCAAAGGCGGTCTGTACGGTCTCTCAGTTCAGCAAAGAAAGGATCCTCGCCCAGCTAAAATGCAGGAAGCCAATCTACATTGTGTACGGAGACGCACCGGAATATTTCCATAAGCCGATTTTGCCCGCGCCACAAAAAAAGGACACGGTGATTTTTATCGGCAACATAAAAAAACACAAGGGACTCCAGACTCTGCTCCCAGCGTTCAAAAAATTCAGGTCCCAGATTGCGGGGCAAGGAAAAAATCCACCGGAGCTGCTGATAGTCGGCTCAATGGACAATTTCAGGACAAAGGACACGTCTTTTGATGCCGCGGAACTTGAGAGCGACGGAATTAGATTCACTGGATTCATAAGCGACCAGGAACTTCACGTGCAGCTTTCACAGTCCAGACTTCTCGTGCAGCCGTCTTTATATGAAGGATTCGGCATTCCACCGCTTCAGGCACTCTACTGCGGCACACAGGCCATCATTTCCGACATTCCAGTGTTCAAGGAAATCTACGCGAATCTTCCGGTGACATTTTTCAAGGCGGGAGACTGCGAGGACCTTTGTGCCAAAATGACGGAGCTTTGGAATAATCCGGGTGAGAAAATAGATTTTGAAAGTCCGTATTCGTTTAAACTGACGGCGAAAAAAATTATTGAGTGCATCGGCAATGTCGTCGTCGGCTCGGGAAAACAGACAAACACAGAAAAAGGAATTGCTTTATGAAAACTACATCTTTTAAAAGAAGATTTTTGATTCTTCCGCTCATTCTCATGATTGGAACAGGAAGCGTTTTTGCCCAGGACTCGGAGGCAGAAGACAAGGACACGGAACTCGTATTCACTATGGAAAACGAATCCGAGGAGCAGACATACAAAAGAAATTTCCTTGTGGCGGGCGGTGCTCTGATTTTTCCAAACATGGTCATCGGAGCCTGGAACCGATTTATAATCAAATCATCATGGGCTCAGGTCGGTTTTGATGACCTCACACATTTTTACGAGCATAAATGGGCTTGGGACGAGGACTGGTACTGGACGAATTTCGTGCTTCATCCCTATCAGGGAGCCCTTACGTACATGGGAGCAAGGTCGGCGAATTTCACCCCCTGGGAATCAATACTCTGGGCAACGGCCAGTTCCGTCATCTGGGAATATTTTTTCGAGACAAACGCGCCTTCAATCAATGACCTGATTTATACAAGCGTAGGAGCCTTCCCCTTGGGAGAAATGCTGTTCCGGCTTTCCTACTCCCTGCAAAACGTATGGTCACCGCTGAGATTCCTTGCAAATCCTGTGAGACTTTTCACGGATCCCACAATGAGGGGAAAGACAAATGTACCCAAGGGAAATGTCACGGAGCTTTCATTTAAATTTGGTGTGGGAACAGAAATCGGAAAAACTTGGGCAGACAGCGAGCACGAGTCTATCAAAGAGCAATATCCGGGGTTCCTGAGCGCGTTTATGGATGTAGTTTACGGAAATCCTTACGGCAACGACTCAAACATTCCGTATTCACAGTTCGAGCTTTCTTTCGGAGGAAACATCGGTCTGCCAAGCGGATACGGATACAAGGAACTGGAAGAAAAACTGATGTACGAGGTGAAAATCCTGAGCAACGGCATGATTCTTGCAAGGAGCATCGAGGGCAAGGACAACGTAAGGACTACAATCGGCATCGTTCTTGACTACGATTTTATCTGGCAGTCATTCCAAGAGCTCTCCACCATTTCCCCCGGATTTGCCATAAAGCAGCAGATTGAATTTCCGGCTTCCTCATTGTCATGGCAGTTCCATTTGGATGCGACCCTTTTGGGAACGACGGATTTCTATTACTACCGCAGAAGACAGTTTGATGACTATCTCTCCTACCGGTCCTACAGTTACGCCATAGGAGCCGAGAGCGTCGGGAAAATTGAGTGGAAAAGCCAAAACGGCCACAAGCTCTCTTTCGATGCCCACTCATACCTCATGTACGATATGGAGAACCAGACATACGGAGAAATGTCCTCGGGACTTGAAATTTTCTCCCTGTGCCAGCTTGACTACGAGTACAGGATTGCAAAGAACATAAGCCTGGGTCTGTCAAACAATGTTTACTTGAAATATGCCACCTACAAGGACCTTCCGTCCATTTTTTCCACAATGTACAAGGGCCAGGTTTATACACGGGTTTGGGTTAGGTAAGGTGGACTGTTGTAACATTATATCTTCTACGAAAGTCTTTGACAAAACATGCTTAATAATATATAATTTCTTTACCAACAGAGGATTATAATGTCATTTGCGAATATTTTATATACGGTCATTTTATATCCGTTAGTTCAGATCATTGAGATTTCTTTCAAGGTTTTTGATAAACTTTTCAGCAATACGGGAATTGCCGTGCTTGGAGTAAGTTTGACCGTAACTCTTCTTTGTCTTCCGCTTTACATAGTTGCAGAACACTGGCAGCAGGTCGAACGTGATACCCAAAAGAAGCTAAAACCCGGAATAGAACGAATAAAAAAAGCATTTAAAGGCGATGAGCAGTACATGATTTTGTCCACATTCTACAAACAGAATCATTACCACCCAATGATGGCTCTCCGCTCTAGTTTTGGTCTGCTCATACAAATTCCATTTTTCATGGCAGCATATTCCTGTCTTTCAACCCTACCGGCGCTTCAAGGGCAGTCATTCCTTTTTATCCGCGACATGGGTCAGCCAGATGCAATTTTCAAGATAGGATCCTTTCCTGTAAATATACTTCCCATAGCCATGACCATAATCAATATCATCGCCGGAGCAATTTACACAAAAGGATTCCCAATCAAGGAAAAAATACAAATCTACGGCATGGCACTAATTTTCTTGGTCCTTCTCTACTCCAGTCCGGCAGGTTTAGTTCTTTACTGGACAATGAACAATATTTTCAGTCTTATCAAAAATATTTTCTATAAACTAAAGAATCCTCTGAAAGTCTTGTATATACTTATGACCGCAGCCTGTGTTTTCGTTGCAGTGTATGTCCTCTTTATATACGATGGAGGTGTCTCTCCAAAGAAAAGGATTGCCGCAGCAATTCCAATGTTGCTGTTAACCGGCATACCGCTATATCTGAAAGGAATCAGGTGGTTGCTTAACAAACCGCTTGCACATCTACAGGACAATAACACAAACAGACTTAAGCTATTCCTTTTTTCAGCAGCCGGACTATGTGTTCTTACGGGTATCGTACTTCCAACAAACCTCATTTCTTCCTCAGTGCAGGAGTTTTCAAACATAGAAACATATAAATCTCCAACAGATTTTCTTGCAGCTCCGTTCTGGCAAAGTCTCGGTATTTTCGTTTTCTGGCCTACATGCATCTATTTTCTCTTCAATAAAAAATTGCAGACCTTAATCGCTGCACTATTTTCGGTATTGCTTGTTACTTTTGCCGTAAACGCATTCGCCTTTGCAGGTAATTATGGTTCTATGGATATCACCCTAAAATTCATTGGTGGAATCATTTCTCAAAGCAAACTGTTTATTCTGATAAATCTTGTAGTAAATATCCTGCTTATTGTTATCATAAACATCATTTTCTCTACAAAAAGGAATTCATATTTTACTACTTTCACATTCTTGATTTTCCTTGTGTTCACTGTATTCGGAATTATCAATGTAGGAAAAATAAAAAAAGAGTACAAGCAGTTTTTAGTAAATCATGATTCTAAAACCTCTACAGACAGCAATGATTTTACAACAAGGTTTCACCTTTCTAAGACTGAAAAGAACATAATTGTCATAATGCAAGATAGGGCGGAAAGTTCATATTTCCCGCATATCCTTCAAAATTTCCCTGAATTTAATGAGCAATTCAGCGGTTTTACTTTCTATCCAAACACAGTTTCATGTAATGGACATACATTTATGGGCAGTCCAGGACTCTATGGTGGCTATGAATACATCCCATCCGAAATGAACAAAAGAGAATCGGAAAAACTTGTAGACAAGCATAACGAAGCCCTACTCCTTATGCCAAGAATTTTTACGGAACAGGCTGAATATACAGCAACAGTTTCAGACCTTTCATGGGGAAACTACAGCTATCTTGCAGACCTGAGTTTTATTGACAAATATCCTAAAATTTCTACATCAATTTTGAACGGACGATATACAGGTGAATTAAAGAAAAACATTTCCCTTTCAAGCCAAAGTTCGCTGATAAAAAGTGCAAATAGAAATTTCTTATGGGTGAGCTTATTCCGTGGAATTCCTGCCGCACTCAGACCACTCATTTATTACAAGGGTTCCTGGTGGGGAGCAGAAGATGTCATAGACATGGATTCTTTCCTTGATTGGTATGGAAGCCTTTATTTCCTACCCGAGATTACGGATTTTTCTTCTAAGACAGGAAACCTTGTCGTAATAACAAATGAAGCAACTCATTCAAACGAAGATATTCCATACATTGATTTTACAAAATCCATAAATCATTTTTCCGACAATCTTCCCGGATATGACATAAATGTGGTGTGTCTCAAAAAGATAGCGGAATTCTGTGACTATCTAAAAGCAAACAACGCTTACGATAATACAAAAATCATAATTGTCGCAGATCATGGAATAGGCTATGGAGCTACAGCTGACGAAAACTATACCACATCATCGCTTGGCAACGGATATAATAAAGATCACTTGAACCCACTGCTCCTTGTAAAGGATTTCAATTCAACTGGTCCTATAAAGACCGATATGAGTTTCATGACAAATGCGGATACACCAAGCATTGCATTTAAGGATGTCATAGAAAATCCGACGAATCCATTCACAGGGAAGCTTGTTACATCTGATTCAAAGACAGAAGGTATTCTTGTTACGACAGACGATATCTTCATGCCGCACCATAGCTCAAGTTCATATACTTTTACTGTGAAACCAGACTCTTGGTACAGAGTAAAGGATAATATATTTGTTGATGAAAATTGGGTACAGGAATCCAAGTAAATACTAAAACCATTTAGGAGACGAAACAAAATGACAGAACAAGAATTTGATTACATAATGGCCATTCGCCGCAAAGAAGATGTTTCAGGATTTTCAAAGGACACAGTCCTTTCATGCACAAAATCTGGATGGATAAAAAACGGAAAAGTCACAAACGATGGTATGGAGGCTATTGCCCCATATAAGGTTGACAATGCAATTATCATGGCCGCTGGAAGAAGCAGAAGATGTATGCCTCTTTCAAATTATTTGCCAAAAGGACTTTTTGAAATCAAAGGTGACACTATGGTTGAGCGGCAGATTAAGCAGCTGCACGATGCCGGTATCAAGGAAATTATTCTTGTCGTCGGATATCTTAAAGAGAGATACTACGATATGGCAAAAAAATATCCTGAACTCATAGTAATTGATAATACGGAATGGGAAGAAAAAAACAATATGTCTTCACTTTATGCGGCAAAAGACTACATAAAAGCAAGCTACATCTGCTGTTCCGACAACTGGTTCGCACACAATGTGTACAGAGATTATGTCTATGACTCTTACTATGGCTGCCTCTACTCAGATGAATTCTGCAACGAATATTGCGTCAAGGGACTTGATGACCGCGGATACATGACATCAGTTAAAAAAGGCGGCGAGAAATCCTGGTATACAATTGGAGAAGCTTTTTTCTCAAAATCTTTTTCTAAAAAATTTGTGGATTTGATGGTAAAAGAATACTACGATCCAGAAATGAAATATATGCTTTGGGATGATTTCCAGATCAAACATATAACAGAGCTCTTAATGAAGATCAAACGTTATGATGATTCGGAATGCAAAGAATTTGACACAACAGAGGACATTCTTCAGTTCTATCCAAACTTCAAGGATTTCATCGATCAGTTTTTTCAGGAAGATGAGCTGATTAATTCCACTCAGCGAATTTCATATCTGTCAAACTATTCAGACACAAAGCAATATTCCGTAGTAGCAACAGAGCAACTGACAGGACGATTGCATGTAAATGAAAACCTGTTTGGTCCCAGTCCAAAATGTCTTGAAGTGCTCCACAATGCAACAATGGAAGATTTATATCTCTACGACCTTACTCGCGAAGATAATCTGGCCATAGAAGTTTCAAAGGCGACTGAAATTCCGACTGATTCAATTTTCATACACTCAGGAAGCTCGGATGTCATAAAAACAATCATGACCATAGTATTAAACAAAGATGATACAGTTCTTATCTCAAATCCTGCATGGAACTATTATAAGTCAGTATGTGAACTCCGTCATGCCAAGGCCGCATATTATAATATTGTTCCAGGGAAAGATTCCTATGAGTTTGACATAAAAAACCTTCTTTCGGAAGCGAAAAAATCCAGACCAAGAATAATCATCATTACAACGCCTCATAATCCAACCGGAGCCGTTATCTCCCGTAATGATTTGGAAAAAGTAATTAAAGAAAACCCGACTTCCCTTGTAGTTGTTGATGAAGCATATCTTGGGCTTTCAACCATTACCTATGATACGAAATACCTGCTCAATTCATATAACAATGTTGTTTTCTGCAGGACATTCTCAAAACTTTATGGTCTCGCTGGAATCCGCATGGGGTATGGACTTTGCACACCGATGGCAAAACAGGTATTCAAACTTGATTTAAATCCATTCAGGGTTTCTAATATAGGACGCAAAGTGTGCATTGCGGCACTTAATGACAAAGCCTATTATTCAAACCTCACAAAAACAATAATCAAGATTAAGGATGACTTTATTTCGCAGATTAACAAAATTAAAGGTGTGAAAGCCTATAAATCTGCCGCGAATTTTATTTTCATCCGCTTCAATGAAAACTTAGGCGAGAACGACAAAGAGATTGATGTACAGGCACTAAAGGATTACCTTTCGCAAAACGGATATCTGACCAGATTATGGACTGAAGAAAATCACCTTTCAATGCGTATTACTGTTGCACCTGAAGAGGAGATGAACAAAGTTCTTGAACTGATTAAGGAGTTTGTCGAAAAATGATTTTTTTACCCCTTTATATTGACCCAGGAACGGGAAGCATGCTCTTTTCAATTCTGATTGGAGCAGCGGCAACTCTGTTTTTCCTCGCAAAGGCATTGTTTCTAAAACTCAAGCTAATTTTTGCTGGTAAAAAAGGTTTACAAGAGGACAAAGGATATAAGAATTATGTGATTTACTGTGAGGATAAGCGATATTGGACAGTATTTCAGCCCGTAATAGAAGAATTCGAAAAGCGAAAGATTGAGCTTACATACTATACCGGCTCAAAGGATGATCCCGTATTTCAGAACAAATATGATTACATAAAATCTGAGTTCATAGGGGCTGGAAATGTCGCTTACGCAAAGCTGAACATGATTTCAGCAGGCATTGTCCTTATGACTACGCCAGGACTTCAAGTCTATCAGTTAAAAAGAAGCCGCAACGTAAAGCACTACAGTCATATTTTTCATTCATGCACAGATTCAACAATGTACAGACTTTTCGGATTGGATTATTTTGATTCAGTACTCATGACCGGGGACTATCAGGGAGAAGACATAAGACTTCTTGAAGAACAAAGAAATTTACCGAAAAAAGAACTTGTTACTGTAGGCTGTACTTATCTCGATGTTTTAAAAGAAAAAATGGCCTCTATACCAGATGAGGAAAAACATGAATTTACAGTACTTGTCTCTCCCTCATGGGGTAAAAGCGCACTTCTCGGGCTTTATGGAGAAAAATTACTTGACCCACTTGTAAAAAGCAACATGAAGATTATTGTGCGTCCACACCCTCAGTCGAGAATCTCGGAAAAAGAAATGCTTGATCGTCTTCACGAACGTTACAAGGATAACACAAATCTTGAGTGGGACAATGAAAGAGACAACATTTATTCACTCAAAAAAGCAGACATCATGATATCAGATTTTTCCGGCATTGTTTATGACTACACATTCCTATGCGACAAACCTGTTATGTATGCAAACTCGGATATGGACTTACTGCCTTATGATATTTATGACACAGGGCATGATCCATGGGCAGTCACAACACTCCAGAAGATTGGTATTCCCATAAACGAAAGTGATTTTGAGAACATTGCTGAAGTAATAAAAAATGCGTCTGACAGTCCGGAACTTGCAAAATTGAGGGCTCATTACAAAGCAGAGGCATGGCAGCATATTGGTGAAGCTGGAAAGCTTACAGCAGAGTTTATGGTTTCAAAACTGGCAGAAATTGAAAACGAAAAAACTCGCTCCCGATAAAATCAAGCGGTAGAAAAAAAAAAATCAATATGCTATAATAACCACCATGAAAGTAGCAATCGTACATGACTGGCTTGTAACTTATGGGGGAGCGGAGCGCGTGGTGGAGGAGTTTTTGAAAATCTACCCCGACGCTGATATTTTTACGCTCGTCTATGACAAAAAGAAGATGGGAAAAATATTTCCGCCCGAAAAAGTCCACACATCATTCGTGCAAAAAATTCCGTGCGCGACAAAGCTTTACACAAAACTGCTGTCCCTTATGCCGAAAGCATTCGAAAGTTTTGACCTCACGGGATACGACCTTGTGATTGCATCCTCATCATCATGTGCAAAGGGCGTAATCACCTCCCCCGCCACTCCGTACATTGCATACATACACTCACCCATGCGCTATGCCTGGGATCTCTACTTTGACTATTTCAAACGCTCAGGTCTGATAACGCGATTCTTCATGAAACGACAGATGCCGAAAATCCGCCAGTGGGATTTTATCTCAAGCCAGAGGATTGACACACTTGTCGCAAACTCAGCATACATCGCGCGCCGCATAAAAAAATTCTGGAACCGCGATTCAAAGGTGATTTTTCCGCCGGTGGACACAGAGAGAATCTCTCCGAACGGACTTCCGCCAGAGGATTTTTACGTAGTGTTCAGCCGCTTTGTTCCATACAAAAGAATTGATCTTGCCATCAGTGCATGCGGAAAAACGGGAAGAAGGCTTGTCGTAATCGGTGGCGGTAAGCTTGAAAAGGATTTGAAATCACTTGCCGCAAAATATTCCCATGACGCAAAAATTACGTTCACCGGGAGAATCAGTGATGGCGAGGTGAAAGACTATCTCCAAAAATGCCGTGCCCTGATTTTCTGTGCTGAGGAAGATTTTGGAATCATCCCGGTGGAAGCTCAGGCTGCGGGAAGGCCTGTCATCGCATTTGGAAAAGGCGGTGCGCTTGAAACTGTTCAGGACGGAAAAACAGGAGTATTTTTCAGCGAACAGACGGATGAGTCTCTTGTGGAAGCCTTGGACAGATTCGAAAAACTGGAAGCCGACGGCGCATTTAAATCTGAGACCATATCAGCTTGGGCAAAAAAATTCTCCGCAGAAAGATTCAGAGACGAAATAAAGGCAACAGTGAAAGTGGAAAGTGGAAAGTGGAAAGTGGAAAGCTGAGAGTGTCCGATTTTGCGATTATCAATTTTCTAAACTATTATGGCCAATCTGCCGAAAATGGGATTATGGAAAAGTCTACATTCAGAAACATATATAAATATCTCGCCGCAATCATTTTGGTGATGATTCTTGCAAATCAGGGAGCCGGGGCTTATGTGTGCAAGTATAAGGAAGATTTTTACAAGCTCTATCATGTGCATTACCAGCAGCTTCCCGACGACTGCATTGAAAACATCTACTGGCTGGAAAAGGCTGTCAAGGCTGATTTTGCAAACCCCTACTATGCGTTTGCAAAAATCGAGGACGAGCGGCAATGGGAAAAATACCGCTATCTTTTTATGATGCACGTCAATCTGAAACTGATTGAGCAGCACCTTCGCCTGGGACGTATTTACGACAAAAAAATCGCATATTTCTACGACGCTCCTTGGACGGACGAATATCAGCGCAATCTGGAAAAGGCACAGTCCTGCTACGAGGCCGGATATTATTATTGGGAAGAGGCAAAACTGTGGGCGGAAAAAGCAAGCGTCTCAAAATTTAATTTTCTCTGCATGACGGACATCCAGAACTGGGAAGACGAGCGTGAAAGAATCAACACAGGAGACCTGGACTACGGACGCACATTGGACCGCGAGCTTACGAGACTCAGAAAAGTTCTTGCCGACCTTATTGAAATGAATGAAAAAAAATATTAGAATGGGGGAATGAAAGACAAGACATTCTCCTTTTCCTACCCCGCCGACTCTGGCTTCAAGGGTACGGACATTCATTTTTACTCGGGCACTCCCGACCTTGAGGCGATTTTTTTCAACACGGACGAAAAGAAATCTTCCCAAAGACTTTTTGTTACAGACAAAACTCTGGCATCCCTTCCATCAGTCAAAAAATTCAGCGAAAAATTTACGGACAGCGGGGACACATCAATTCCGGGCATTACATACGCAAAACGAGGCACTGACATTCTTGCTGTAATCGGTGCGGGTGAAAAGTTCAAGACCATGGACAGCATTCTTTCCATTGAAAGCGTCGCAATCAAAAACAACTTCAACAGAAACTGTACTTTCATAGCCATCGGTGGCGGTGTGATGAGCGACATGGTTGCCTTCGCTGCATCAATTTTCAAGCGCGGAGTCTCGGTTGATTTTGTTCCAACAACTCTGCTTTCTATGGTGGACGCGTCCATCGGAGGAAAAACCGGAGTTGATTTCAGCAACTACAAAAACATGGTCGGCACTTTCTGGCCAGCAGACAATCTCTACGTCTGGTCTGATTTTGTAAAGACATTGCCCGAAAACGAATTCCGCTCAGGACTCGGAGAGGCATTAAAAACAGCCCTGCTCTTCAACGAAGAGATGCTCAATCTGTTCAGGACAGAAAAAGACAAGGTTCTCGCAAGGGATTCCGAAATCATCGGCAAAGTAATTTCCGAATGTGCCAAGGCAAAGGCAATCATAGTTGAGGAAGATCTCAGGGAGCACGGACGGCGCGCGTTTTTGAATCTGGGACATACTTTCGGACATGCGCTTGAATCCGTTGCTGGACTCGGAGCTATCACCCACGGAGAAGCCGTCATGTGGGGAATCGGAAGAGCCTTGGATTTGAGCGTAAGACTTTCTCTTTGCACGAAAGAATATGCGGAGAGCTGCAAGACACTTTTTGCCGATTACGGTTACGACATGAATCCGGTTCCAGAAGCCCTTAAATCTTTTGGCGGCGACCGTGTAAAATCACTTATTGAGGCAATGCGCAAGGATAAAAAAAATCAGTCCAGCGAAATCCGTCTCACACTGCAGAAGGGACTTTGCGACACTGTGATTCAGACTGCAAGCGACAGCGACATTGAGGCGGTACTCGCATGACAGAGAGCAAAAAGATTTCACGAGAACATTATTTTGATTGGGCCGCGACATCCCCTTCCGACGAGGAGATAATCAGAAAGGCTCTGGACATTTCTCTGGAGCACTGGGGAAATCCTTCGAGCATACATGAGGCCGGAACCGATGCAAAAAAAGCGTTAACTGAGGCAAGGAAGATTGCGGCAGAGGCACTCGGAGTAAAAGAGTCAACAATTTTTTTCACATCGGGAGGAACTGAAAGCGACCACATTCCCCTTCTCTCCATGCTCACACGCCCGAACCAGGGAAGCATAATCCTGAGCGCGATTGAGCATCCTGCAATGCGGGAAATGGCAAAGGCAATGGAAAACTGCGGATGGAAAATCATCACGGTAAGCCCGGACAAAAACGGATTCATCACACCTGAGAGCATTGTGGAAAAAATTCAGGACGACACGACCTTCGTTTCAGTGATGGCGGTGAACAACGAGACAGGTGCGGTGCAGCCATACGCCGAGATTGCAAAATCTATTGAGGAAGCGTGCAAGGGAAAAAGAAAAGCGATTTTCCATGTGGACTGCGTTCAGGGAGCCGGAAAAATCCCACTTGATTTAAGCAAGGTTGACGCGGCATCTGTAAGCGCGCATAAAATCGGAGGACCGAGGGGCGCTGGACTTCTTTACCTGAGCCGTCAGATCACTCCATTTTTGCGAGGCGGCGGACAGGAAGGCGGAATCAGGAGCGGGACGGAAAATCTTTTCGGTGCGACGGCCCTTGCAATGTGCCTTAGAAAATATGCAATCAGCGAGAGAAATCCCGAAGCCATGAAGCGGTTCAAGGACCAAGAGGAGATGACCCAAAGATTCATCGAATCACTAAAGGAAATCCCAGGATGCAAAATCATCCCGCACGGACGCATGGAGGACCAAGGCCTTAATTTTTCACCGTGGATTGTGCAGGCGGCATTTCCGGGCATTCCGGGTCAGGTGATGGAAAGGGCTTTGAGCGAGCAGGGATTTTACATCTCCACAGGAAGCGCGTGCTCTTCGGGCAAACAGTCCCGACCGGTTTTGGACAGCATGAACGTAAGCCGCGAGGAAAAGGAATCCTCGGTAAGATTCAGCTTCGGATCTTCGACCACGGAAAAGGCAATGGGAGAACTCATTGAAAAAGTAAGGGAGATTGCGGCAAGATTCGCACACTAGGATTAGGAAAACGCTGTATCCTTAAAAAACTTGCTTGTAATCTGAGGGAATTTGTTTTATAATTAAACAAAGAGGTGCAAAATGAGGTGTCCATCATGCGGAAGTCTGGATGACAAAGTGATAGAGTCCAGGACGATGATTAACGGAGAAAGCATAAGACGGAGACGGGAATGCAATGTCTGCCACTACAGATTTACTAGCTACGAGAGGATTGAGGAACGGCCTTTCATGGTTGTGAAGCGGGACGGCAGGCGTGAGCCATTCGATCAGGAAAAGCTTTCGAGGGGCATTGAACGCGCGCTGGAAAAACGTCCGGTCTCAACGAGCATGGTGGATCAGATTGTCACCGAGATTGAGGATGAAGCCTACGAAAAGGGAAAGACCTCACGCGAAATCACCACGTCCGATCTGGGAGAAATCGTGCTCAAGAGGCTAAACGATGTGGACAAGGTTGCATACATCCGCTTCGCGAGCGTGTACAAGCACTTCAACAATCTGGATGAGTTTATAAATGAGGTAAAAAAAATCGGGGAGGCCGACAAAAACTCGTAGCGACTTCCCCGTTAAAATCCGATGTCAAATCAGCACAGCATTAAATCAGCTTTCGGAACCGGCACTGCTTCTGCTGATTCGTGAAGATGCCTTGTTTTTCCAGTAATTGTCGGGAAGAGTGTCGCCAAGCACGGTGAAAAGCCCCGCCGCAAAAGACGTGTATCCCATTTCACCGGCTACGTCAGCAAGATTGTAGAAAAGCTCCCAGATTCCGTTGTCATGTCCCCAGTTCACGATGTCCGAATATTCCCCGGCTTTTTTGAGCAAATCCGCAAGTGACTGATATTTGAAATTAGTCAGACGGTCACCAAGGGTCTCTTCAATTCTGGTAACTGCAATCACAGTGGCAAGGGCGGCGCAACGCAGGGACTTTGATTTTTCACTTCTCACCTTCTTCGGATCGGAAAGCATGGTTGAGACCGTCTTGTAATATTTTGAGAGTCCGTCAAGAGCCGCAAGAGAGCGGTCCACATTGCTTCTGTAAAGAATAAAGAATCTGTCCACGGATTTCGGTGTGTTTCCGGAGATAACGGTCTCCATGCTCTTCATAAAGATTGCGTCGGTGTAGAACTCATCGTCCGCAAGGATGTCCAGCATGTATTTCTCGTAATCAGTAAAATAAGGAGAGGATTTGCCGGAATTTCTCAGATACTCGGCATAGTCGGAAGCCTCAAGCTGATTTTTCGCCATTTTGCCAAGGTCATAAAGGATGTCGTACTTAACCTCGGGCACACTGAGCAAATCTGCGGCTTCATACGCCTTTTTCATGTAAAGAGACGCGTTCTTCACCTCTCCCTCAACCATGTAGACTGAACCCAAAAGATAGTCCGCCTCAGGATAAGAATTGTTGCGGTTGATGAAAGAAAGCAGGTTTGAAAAGCTGTTTTTGAACTTTGCGTCGCCGTAAGTTGAAAGATAGGAGCGGACAATGTCAAGGGCATTCTTCTGCTTGGTCTTGTCAAGGGCCTGGATTACCACGTTCAGCTCATCACCGGCATTTCGCACGCTGGAAATTCTCTGCGCATGATCAAGCGTATACTGCTCCCACTGAATCTGAGACATTCGTTTTTTCTTTGCCTGCTCAGCAAGCGAAACACAGCGTCCGTACTCGCCGAAATCAAAAGCATCCTGAGCCTGCTTCAAAATGTACCAATACTCGTCACCGGCAGGTTTTCTTACTACAATGGAACCTTCCGCCCCCACGCTCACGGCTGTAAATGCCATAACAAGACTCAGAACACATATTTTCAAGACTGCTTTCATAAAAACACAGACTCCATCAACTTAATTTCTAGTTTAACCGGGAAACCGCCTTAAAGTTCATTGAGTAGTTCCCTAAACACATTATCGGCATCCGAAGCGTCAATTGTTCGCACAATTTTGCCTTTTTTGAAAAAAACCACACGTCCGTCACCGCCGGCGATGCCCAAATCCGCGTGCTTTCCTTCTCCGGGTCCATTAACAACACAACCCATCACGGCAATGGTTACATCTTTTTTCATGGAAAGAAGCTCGTTCTGCCATCTTGCGACAAATCCATGCACGTCAAAGCCGATTCTGCCGCACCTCGGACAGCTCACGATTGTGACTCCACCTTCCCTCTTGCCACATTCACGCAGGATTTCCCGTCCCGCAATGACTTCGTTTTCAGGGGTAGATGAAAGGCTCACACGGATTGTGTCACCGATACCCTCTTTCAAAAGCGTGGAAAAAGCCAGGGTTGACTTTACGAGTCCGCCGATCAAGGGTCCAGCCTCGGTAACTCCGATGTGCAGGGGGAGGTCGGAAATGCGGGCGAATGACTCGTTTGCCTCAACGGTCTCGGAAACTGACGACGCTTTCATGCTCACGGCTACATTGTGAAAATCCAGCTCATCGAAAATCTCCACCTCGCGCATGGCTGTTTTTGAGAGAGCTTCGGCACGGCTGATTTTTCCACCCTCCACTTCCGCTTCCAAATCCTTGGGCAGACTTCCCGTATTCACTCCGATCCTGATTGCAAGACCCTTTTCCCTGCAACCGTTGACCACTGCCTCCACACGCTCGCGGCTTCCGATGTTTCCGGGATTGATTCTAATTGCGGCTACATTTCCCTCGATGCAGGCCAATGCAAGGCGGTAGTCAAAATGTATGTCGGCGACAAGAGGCATCTCGCATCTTTTCTGGATGGCACAGAGACCGGCGGCACTCTCCATGTCCGGCACGGCGAAACGGATTATGTCACAGCCGAGGGACTTGAGCGTGTTGATTTTACGCAGGATTTCCTCAATCTTTTCGTTGTTTCCGGCCACATCGGAAATGGGTTCCTTCCACATGGTCTGTATTGTTACGGGAGCACCCCCGCCCACTTCCACACGAGCGATTCCATCATGCCCGCCCAGCACTATCATGCGACTCTTTTTGTACATATTACGAGCTTTCTCCTATTTCAAAACAAAAATGACCGTCAAAGGCTGATCCTGTACGGACCTCCAAGACGGCCATTGAAAAGTCAGGATACCACACAGATATTGCGGCACCCCTAAACGAATGGGTAAATCAGGCAATCATTCCGAAAACCATTGCAAACAGAGCGACGGTTTCGCAAAGACCGACTACCATGATGTAGTTTGTGAATCCCTTTCCGGTTTCTCCCAAGGCATCGCTACCTGCGGCACCGGCTTTTCCCTGAGCGATTGCGGACATGCACATTGCAAGACCACAAGCAAGACCCAGACCCAGTGAGAACAAAGGATCAAGAGCACCGTCCAAAACCTTTCCCTTCATTGAGTTCATCAGAAGGAAGCCGTAGATGGTCTGTGTAAGCGGAGCACCCGCAAAAACCACCAGAAGGAAGGGAGCGGGCTTGTTATTCAGGTAGCATCTCTTCCATGCACCAATGGCACCCTGTCCTGCAATTCCAATTCCAATTGCGCTTCCCATAGCAGCAATACCCATAACCAAACCGGCACCAATCATACCCCAGTTCATAATCTTTACTCCTTAAACGCTTTTGCGCTTTATATTTTTCTTATTATCAAGCAGGATTTTCGTCCTGCCTGTTAAAACCTTACTTAACTGACATTAAAGTCAGATCCATCACCTCAGTTTGCCGAGGCTTCCCATCGCGTTGATTGCCTTTCCCAGACCCTCAATGCGGATTTCCTTGTTTGCATTTCCGTTCTCGCTAAACGGTCTGTACTTGGTTCCGCTCCATGCCATGCCCAGATGCTGAGAGAATTCCAGCGTATTAAGACGCACACCATGAACCACAACCGAAAGCACGTTAAGTATGGCGTTGAGTCCGTGACCGAAGCACAAAAGCACTACCATCAGGATTCCGAAAATCACCATCTTTGCGACCACACCGCCGTTGGCTCCGAAAATGTTCAAAGCCATGCTGTTTACGGTACTTGAGATTGCACCGCCCGCAAGAGCAACAGCCCAGAGACGGATGTACGAAACAATGTCACTGAACACGTTGACCACTCCAAGCAGCACGGAAATGATATTCTTGCAGCTTTCAAGCACGGATTTTCCTATGCTTCCCTCGTAGTTCGAGAAGATGAAGCTCAGGACGAATCCGAAGAGCAGCACACCGATGGCAATCAGCGGCATTGCAGACGGCAGGTTAACCGCACCGCCAAATATGGAAATTGGATTTCCGGTATCTGACAGAGGATATTTCGTAGCGTCCACGACCAGGCTCATCACCACGTAGAACATACCCCAGAGCTGAAGCAGGGATCCCAAATCACCAAGGCATTTAAGGCTCTTTTTGTCGGCCATAAAGCACTTGATGTGAGCGATGCTCAGCTGGACCAAGGCAAGCATGAAACAGAAAATCTTCTGGTTTGTGTTCGCAGTGTCCTCAGCAAGCCTGTCTCCCATATTGTAAACCAAATCGAGCTTGGCCTTTGATATGGGTTTCAGAGACAGTCCCACCATCCACTCAGGAAGAACTTTGTAGTCAATTCCGAACCATGAGCAGGTGAAGATTCCGTAAGCCGTGGTGCACAGTCCCAAAAGGGTCACGAGCACCGGCAGGGATCTTTTTCCGCTCTTTGACTTTGCAAGGAGAAGCAGACCGAGAAGCGAAATTATCGCACCGTATCCAGCATCTCCGAAAATCATCGCGAAGAAAATGCAGAAGAACAGCAGGAACCATCCAGAGATGTCAAACTCATGGTAGCCCGGCGTAACGTCAAGGAAGTCGGTAAGCGGATAGATTATGCTCACCAGCTTATTGTTGCGAAGTTTTGTCGGAACAGGATCTTCCTCGGCAGGATCGGATGCTGCGAATGCCCACTCGTTCATCTTGCAGGCAGACGCGAAATCCTCCATTGAATCCTCTGGAACATAGCCCGTAAGCCATGCGAGTTTGCCGCTTCTGTCTTTCTCTTCCTCGGCAACCTTTTCCAAAGCTTCCTCAATGGTCTCAAGTCCGGCAGATTTTTCTCCACTCACCTCTTTCGGCATGTCCCTTTCCATTCCACTGAAGATATTCTCAAACTCAATGTTTCCGGCAAGATTTTCCTTAAAACCGGCAATGGCGGAACTGTATTTCTTTGCGTCCTCAAGGGACTTTTCTATGGAAGAAATCTCATTCTTTGAGGCCGCAATCTCAGCCTGGAATTCCCCGGAGGATTTTTCAGGCATGGGCACTGCAAATGCTTCCGGCGGCAAATCTGCGGGTCTCTCCAGAACCTCCTCCTCGGAAAGAAGAAGGAAACGGATGATTTTTCCCACGGAGTTAACCACCATGGTCTTTGAGTTCTCACCGATGAGTCCGTACTTTTCCACGGGAATCTCATACATATACATGCAGACACCCTTTTCGGCAAGGTACTTAAAATCATCGGGATTGACGGAACCCCATTTGGAAAGTCTGTCAAGCTCCTGCGTGTCCTGCGAAATCAAATCCATGAGGGCTTTTTTTCTGTCACTCAGCGCGACAATCTCCCTTGCCCTCTTGTCAGCCTCATCGCTTGAAAGCTCCACCTGCGCGGGAAGCAACTTTTTGGGCAGCTTTATTTCGTCAAGAACGGAAAGAGCCTTATCAGCCGCAGCGCTCGCATCCTTGAAAGCCTGCAAGACGGGACCATGCCCCTCCACAGTCTCCAGATGCACAAGCCCAATCTTCCTGAGCTTTTTGAGCGCGGATTTTCTCTCAGAATTCAGCATTACAATGGAGACTTTTTTCATGGGTACAATCATTTTTTAGCCTCCTTCTTTGCTGTGGTTCTGGTCGTACGTCTCTTTTTGGGAGCCTCATCCTCCTCATCCACAACAACAGGTGTTGCAGAAGCGGACTGTAGCTTCCTCTTTGAGATCTTACTTCTAACAACGGCGGCAACCTGCTCATCACCAAGGAAAATACCGATTTTCTTGATGTTGGCCTTTGTCTCCGGAATTTTTACCTTTTCAAACAGGTTCACTCTCTGGCTTGTGGTCCTGAGCTCCTGGGTCAGCAATCTTACCTGCTCCTCCAGAACCTCGGCTTCCAAATCCAGCTCAAGTTCCCGCTCCATCCGGTCTGCAGCCATATCAATCCACAGAGGGGTCGAATAGAGGTCGTAGTCACCACGGCCAAAATCAGCACCCTCATAGATTGGGATTTTCACACCGGCAATGTTGCTCCAGCCCTTCTTGATGTTTCTTACTGTCACCATGTCGGGCTTGAAGGCATCTTTTTCACCAAAGACGGAGATCCATTTCTGGAAATCCTCCTCAAGTGCTTTCTTTTCCTCTCGGACTGCCTTGCACTTTTCATCTATGGTGCGGATTTCTGACTGCAGCTGCTGTTTTTTGAGCGTAAGGGTCGGAAGATAACGCTGATACATTTTCAGCGCGTCTTTCTGTGCCTTCTGCTCGTTTTTCGTCAGCTTAATCTTTGCCATTCAGTATCCTCTTATTTGGGCCAGAACTGCTCAATCAGATCAGTCTTCAGACCTGTTTCCTGTTTCTCAAAGCACTGGGCAAGAATCTTCCATCCGTTGTCCAAGGCTTCCTCCAGCGGAATGTTTACGCTAAGGTCCATCATGTTGGACTCAAAGAGCACTCCGTACTTCAAGAGCTTTTCGTCCCAAGCCGACATATTGAATCCCATGGATTTCTTTTCCAGGGTGTCGCGGTACTGTGCGTAAAGGCGGATCATACCGTCCATGAGAGCGCGGTGGTCTTTGCGTGTCTTTGAGTTGACCTGCTGCTTAAGACGTGAAAGTGAACCGAACGGCTCAATGTGTCCGCCCTTGAGATAGAACTGTCCCTCGGTGATGTATCCCGTGTTGTCAGGAACCGGGTGAGTAACGTCGTCACCAGGCATTGTAGTAACAGCAAGGATTGTGACGGAACCGGACTCAGCGAAGTCAACGGCCTTTTCGTAGCGGCTCGCAAGCTGTGAATAGAGGTCTCCCGGATATCCACGGTTTGAAGGAACCTGCTCCTGAGTAATGGCGATTTCCTTCATGGAGTCGGCGAAGTTGGTCATGTCGGTAAGAAGAACCAGAACGTCCTTTCCCTGCAATGCGAACTGCTCGGCAACCGCAAGCGAGAGATCCGGAATCTTCATACATTCTACGGTCGGGTCGGCAGCCGTATGGATGAACATTACGGTCTTGCTCAATGCACCGCCCTCTTCCAATGTGTTCTTGAAGTAGAGATAGTCGTCATATTTCAGACCCATTCCACCAAGAACGATTACATCAACCTCAGCCTGCATGGCGATTCGTGCGAGAAGCTGGTTGTAAGGCTCACCGGAGATTGAGAAAATCGGGAGCTTCTGAGAGACGACCAATGTGTTGAAGATGTCAATCATCGGGATTCCGGTACGGATCATGCGGCTCGGCGTGATGCGCTTTGACGGGTTGACGGAAGGTCCTCCGATCTCGACAAGGTTATCCACCAGGGCAGGTCCGTGATCACGGGGCTCTGCTGAACCGTTGAAGATACGTCCGAGAAGGTCCTCGCTGAAAGAAACCTTCATCTCCTGTCCAAGGAAGCGGATCTGGTCATTTGTGGAAACACCTCGTCCACCCGCAAAAACCTGCAAGGAAACCAAATCACCGTCAATCTTGTTGACCTCGGCCAGAGAGCGTCCGAATCTTGTGGTGATTTCCGCAAGCTCGTTCAGTTTTACTCCCTTGGCACGAACGGTTATGACGCTTCCGTTAATGCTTTCTATTTTACTGTATACTTTGTTCATTACTCACCGTCCTTGACGAGCGCCTTTACCCCGTCAGAGAGCTTTGCATTCTTTTCCTTGAGCAGATCCTCAATCTTCTTTTCCTGAGTCTTGAACTCCGCGCTCTCGTACTTGGAATAGTTCATGTCGATGAAATTCTGCCTGAGGTTGTTGAAGAATACGCGCGCATCGTCCTTTTCCTCATAGTCGAAATCGGAGCCGAGGATTTCCAGAATCTTCTTGAAGATATATCTCTGTCTCTCAGGAGGTGTGGCTCCCTCAATCTCGTCGAAGCTGTCCTGCTGCATATAGACCGCATCCAGGAATTCACTCTTGAGATAGAGTGTGAAATCTTCAAGGGAAGTTCCTTCCTCACCGACGACCTTCATCATCTGGTTGACTTCGCATCCCCTGCGGTAAATGGAACGGGCATACTCAACCCACTCCGGTTTAATTACGGAATGATACTTTGACCATGAGTCAAGCGGGTCAATAGCCGGATAGCGACGTGCATCGGATCTCTCACGTGAAAGACCATGGAACGCACCTACGACCTTCAAAGTTGCCTGGGTAACAGGTTCCTCGAAGTTACCACCAGCAGGAGAAACCGTACCACCGATTGTAACGGATCCGGTCTCACCAGTGCGAAGTTTTACGATACCGGCACGCTCGTAGAATGAAGCGATTGTTGACTCCAGATATGCCGGGAATGCCTCTTCACCAGGGATTTCCTCAAGACGACCGGACATCTCGCGCATAGCCTGTGCCCAACGTGATGTTGAGTCCGCAAGAAGAAGAACGTGGAGTCCCATCTGGCGGTAGTACTCGGCAAGGGTAACACCTGTGTAAACGGATGCCTCGCGGGATGCAACCGGCATGGATGATGTATTACAGATGATGATTGTACGCTCCATGAGTGAACGTCCAGTCCTCGGGTCCTTAAGCTCAGGGAACTCGGTCAATGTCTCAACGACCTCACCGGCACGCTCTCCACAAGCTGCGATGATTACTATGTCAACGTCGGCATTGCGGCTTGTCGTGTGCTGCAAAACGGTCTTTCCAGCGCCGAATGGTCCAGGAATACAATAAGTTCCTCCACGTGCCACCGGGAAGAATGTGTCAATAAGGCGGACCTTTGTCACCATTGGCTCATCGGGGTTAAGACGCTCGGCATAGCAGTTCACGGCACGCTTTACAGGCCACTTGAAGCTCATGCAGATATTTACGCTCTTTCCCTTTTCGTCGGTCAATGTAGCAATTGTGTCATGGATTTTGTAGCTTCCTTCCTTCGCCACGGATTTTACAGTGTAAGTGCCAAGGAATCCATAAGGAACCTGAATCTTGTGCACGAAAGGTCCCTCGGGAACTGTACCCACGGAATCTCCTGCCTGAACTTTGTCTCCGGGCTTTGCGGTGGGAGTGAAATCCCATTTTACCTTGTCATCAAGGGCCGGAAGATACACTCCGCGCTCCAGGAAGTTACCTGAATGCTCGGCAAGCAACGGAAGCGGATTCTGCAATCCGTCGTAAACCTGTCCGAGAAGTCCTGGTCCAACCTCAACGCTCAGAAGATCGCCGGTGAATTCCACAGAACAATCCGTGGATATGCCCTTTGTCATTTCATAAATCTGCATCTGCGCCGTATTGCCGCGGATACGGATGACCTCGCCCTTCAGGCTCTTTCCGTCAACATTGACGAATCCCACTTCATTGAGCGAGACTTTTCCGTCAAATTCCACAGAAACCAGGTTTCCGTTGACGGCAACTACCTTGCCTTTTGTATCAGTCATTTCTTTTCTCCAAGAATCTCTTCATATATTTTATGGTAAGAAGCAAGTCCCTCGTCCCTGTTGAACTTCTTCATGCGCTCCGTCAGCATAAGGCGGAGACCATAGCTGAAAACAGCGTCCACCGAAAACATGTCCAGAGGCGCAATCTTGTCCAAAACCGACAAGCGGTATTCGTTCAAAAACTGCTCCGCGCTCAATGGACTGTCCATTCCTGTTGCCGTGCGGGCGGCCTGAATAACCTCACCGTCCGAAGTCACGGGAACGTCCTTGGCATCCTTCTTCATTTTCTGGGCACGCACCTGAGCAAGGGCAAAACGTAGGTTCCGCTCCTTGGCATACCACTCATCGAGAAAAGCTGAGCCCGTTGGCTTACTTTCCCTCGGCGGCTCCAGAGACAGGGTTGAGGCAAGCTCACTGTTCCGTTTGCTCATAAAGCGGGAGCACAAATCCTTGTAGTACTCTGTGGTAATAGGAAGCTTTGCCGTACTGTCACCCGATGTCTGAAACGCAGGAAGCTGTGACACAAGATAATAAAGACGTTCCACTATTTTGTTCCCTTCTCAGAGGCAGGTTTTCTTCCACGGCGGGCGGGAACCTTTACAGCGGTCTCCTCTTTTGCCTCTTTTGGAGCAGCCTTTGTCTCCACGTTCTCAGCAGAACTTGACTGAATGCCAGCAGCCGCTTTTTTCATAAGTTCCGTGGTCTTGGGGTTCAGATATGCACTGAAAAGACCGGCAACCTCGTCGGCACTGAAATCATAGAATGCGCTTCCGTCCTTCGCACCGATCCTGAATCCGCTTGAAAGTGAAGCATCAGCCTTGATTTCAAGACCCTTGGAAATCTGAGCCTTGAGAGCTGTCTTAAATCCTGACTCAAGAGCCTTCAGGTCTTTTGCAGGAAGAAGCACGGAAACATCCTTCGCATCAGGATTTGCTGCCCATGCCTTTACAGTCTCAGGAACCAGTTTTTTAAGCAGGTCCTTGTCGAAAGCCTTTTCGGTCTCCGCTGCAACCAAAGCAGAAAGCTCCTTGTTGATTCCGTCGCGGAATGAGATAATCAGATTGCGTCCGGCCTGGGTAATCGCGTCCTCACTGGCCTTTTCCATCCTCTCAGTCTCAGTCTTTGCATTTTTAATAATGCTGTCCGCTTTTTCCTCTGCTTCCTTCAATATGGCAGCAGCCTGCTTTTCAGCCTGGGAAACGATTTCCTTGGCCTCGTTTTCCGCACTGGAGACACCGTCTCTTTTGATCTTGTCGATCAGTTCTTGTAACTGGACGTCCATCATGACCTCTCTTTTGTATAAAAATATCGTAAAGTTTTTCGCCGCAAAAACGCAACCAAAAAACAGATTAATTACATTCCTATAGACTAATACACAAATCGCGTACTGTCAAGAATTATAATCAAAACTCAAAGACGTATTGTGTGACCTGATGATAGGTCTCACCCGGTCTCAGAATCGTGTTCGGGAATTCCGGATGATTCGGCGCGTCGGGATAGCCCTGGGTCTCAAGGCAAAGAGCCTCCTGTCTTCCGTAGGGATGTCCGTTCTTTCCCTTCTCTCCGTTAAGGAAGTTCGCGGTATAGAACTGGATTCCGGGCTGGGTCGTCTTTACGCTCATCTTGCGTCCGCTCGCGGGATCCTTCACATAGCCGAATTCCCTGAGCGTGAAATTCTTCTCGTCGAATCCGGGAACACAATAGCAGTCGTCGAATCCGAATTTGAGCTTTTCAATCTGTGTGGAAAGCAGCCTTGGAGTGCGGAAATCAAAAGGAGTTCCCTCAACGTCAAGAATCTTTCCGCTCGGAAGATGGTCCTCCCCAATCTCCAGGACCTTGTCAGACTTGAACATGATTTCGTGGTCTTTTACCGTACCGCCGTCATATCCCTTCATATTAAAATAGGCATGGTTCGTGATGTTCACCGGGGTCGGAGTGTCGGTCGTCGCATAATACTCAAGGGTAAGCACATTGTCCTCGTTGAGTGTAAAAATCTGCTTCACGTCAAGATTTCCGGGGAATCCCTGCTCACCGTCGGGGCTCACACGTGAATATTCCACGCCGCGTCCGTACTGGGTCTCAACTTCCCTGGGGCTCCAGACTTTCTTTTCCCAGCGGTCAAATCCACCGTGGAGGGTCCGTCCTGAGTCGTTGTCATCCAGCTGATATTTTTTTCCATCAATCTCAAAGGTGCATCCACCGATGCGGTTGGCGAACCTTCCCACTCCGGTACCGAAGCAGAGACCGTCCATCACCCATCCTTCAAGAGTGGAAAATCCCAGAAGCACGTCCACTTTTTTTCCATTTCCAGCGGGAAGCAGAATTGTAGTCAGCGTACAACCATAATTCGTTGATGAAAAGGACATCTTTCCGTTGTTCACGGTATAAAGCTCAATTTCTGAACCGTCGGAAAGCATGCCGAAGATATTTTTCTTAAGTTCTAAGTTTGCCATACCGATATTATACCGCGTTTCTGTTAAAATTCAAGTATTAATTTTACTTCTGTGGTACTTATTCCTAAATTTATGGCAATTTCTTCTATTGTATAGCCCTGATCGGACAATTCGTGAACCTGTTTGTTGATAGATTTCTTCGGTTTAATCATTTCAGCCGCATTTGTAATCTTCGGGAACTCATTCGGAAGGCCACCAGCGTCCGCCGACTCCACATTGAAATCGGTCTTGCCGGCCCTTTCCACAATCATGTCCATCTCATCCTGAAGCGACGTTCTTCCGCCAAGCATCCTCTGCTCACGGCTTTCCTTTTCATACGAAGCAAGTGGTGAGCGTACTTTGAGCAAGGGTTCTTCCGCCGCGACTTGATTTTTTGGAGTTTTTACCGGAGCAGATTTCGCACCCGTAACCGAGCGTGCCCTTGACCTCGGCTTTTTTTCCTCCACCGCAACGGGCTCAATATCATTGGATGTGGAAATTGATTTTATTCTTTCCTGGAAAACCTTGGACTTACCCGCGTTCTCAATCTCACCCCGCAAAATGGCGATGTGCTTGTCCGCCTCCTGCTCGGCTTCCTTCAGCTGTCTGATCCGCTCGTCAATCAGCGTAATGTTTCTTTCCGCGTTCTGATTGATGTTCATGAGCATACGGTCCAACTGCTCGCGGGCCTCTGAGATTATGTCATCAGTAGAGAAGATTTTTCTGAAACGGACTATGGCAACAAGCCACATGACCAGATTGAAGACGCACAGAAGAATAATCAGGACCGCCATGTGCTACCCCGTGATGTCAATATGCTGTCCCAAGGACGGATCGCTTATCACATACTGGGAAGTCTCTTGGTTTTCGTCCTCGGAATCTTCCCCGGATTTTTTCTTTTTTCCCTGGGTCAAGGCTCCACCACCGCTACTCCCCTGCCTCAAGTCGTTTTTGATTGTGTTAGTATCGGTGCTGTTTTCAGTAGCCTTTACCGTTTTGGAACTTTCCAGCCTGTCCTGAGCAGTCTTGTTGATCATGCTCTGATTGGCAGCCTGTGCCTGTTGATTCTGAGACGCATTAAATTTCGCAACATTGTCCATCTGCGAATAAATGACGGACAGATCAATTGGTTGTATAGCCATCTGGTCCCTTTATATCATCAGTATTCGGATTGTATTTTCCGCGACGCACGAATCCGTTCTCATAATAGAAAGTGACGGCCTTGACGTTGGTCTTGAGATCATCCTCGCGATCCCTGACACGGATTTTTGCACCCGCATAAGCCGTACCGGAAATGTTGACCTTTCCAGCCACCTTCAAATCCTTGAGACGAGCGTCAATCTCGTTGATTTCCTCGGATGCCTTGGCTGTCTCATCATCTATCTCGTTCTTGCGTGTAATCAGCTGGTTAAGAGATTCTTCCTTGTCTTTCGGCAGAGAACGGCGGATCTTACGCTGCTCCTCAAGATGTGCGATGCTCAAATCGATTTCCTCAAGCTCGGCGACCAGCTTTGCCTGCATCTCCTGCAGCTCCTGCATACGCTTCTTTGCCTTCGGATCAATTCCGACCTCAAGCACAGTTTCCGTTCCACCGGCGGGAGAACCAAGGTTTTTCGCGGTGATTTCCTCCGTTGCAAAGAGGTGTCCTCCGACAATCTGGGCGCGCTTACCCTTGAGCACAATCTTTTTCATTGCGGTAACTTCGGAGTTAACGATACTGTCGTTGATTATGACATACTCGCCTGCCTCAATCTTGACGTTCTCCACGTGGTGAGCCCAAATGGACTTCGGTGTGGAGATGAATCCCTCGTGCCTTCCTGAGACACCCTGGGAGATAACGATGTCTCCACCGGCCTCAATGCGGCAGTTTCCGACGGTTCCATAAACCTCAACATTACCGTCAGCCTTGATGTTGAATCCGTCCTCGACGTTTCCACGGACAATAACGGTACCCATGAAGGTGATGTGTCCTGTCTTGATGTTGACACCCTTCTCCTCGCGAACCGGCTCAACAGAAAGCTTGTCTCCCTGCAAAAGAACCTCACCGTTACATGTGGCCACGATTGAAAGTCCGTCATCACCAATCTTAACGTTCTGTCCGAGCGGAATATTGATGTCCTTTCCGTTTTTCGCCTCAAGATAGCGTCCCATGATGGTCTTTCCGCCCTTACCCTGCTGGGGAAGAACCTTGACCGCAAGAACCTGTCCCTCGACGACGTTCTCAATCAGGTTGAGCTGCTTGAAGTCCACCTGACCGTTATCAGCTTCCTTAAGACGCAGCTTTGTATGGTCCGTCTCAACCTTATAGTCAATGTATGCGTCATTTCCGTCCTTAGGCAAAACGGCGGCCGCTACCTCAAACGGAATATTGTAAACTGGATTGTCCACGAACTCAATGATTTTGTCCTCAAGGATTCCTGCGACGACACCCTGAATTCTGAGTTTCTGGAGGATTGCATCCATGGAGATTTCAGAACCACTCTGTGAAGGCGGAGAAGCCGTAATGGTAGCGCTCATCTCGTCCTTTGCAATGTCCACGGCAAAAATAGCGTCGCCCGCAGCCACACGTGAGTAGGATCCGATTTCCGCATAATCGTCGTTGGTTCCCTCCACACACAGCTTCTTAATAAGAGCGTCATCAAGAGTCCTTGTGTCAGCACGCTTTGCCTCGATAATGACATCGTTGAAATTGACGGGTCTTCCCTTTCCGACGGGGAGCACAATCTTGAGGTAAATGCCATCCCCGAAGCGACGCACGTGATAGATTCCGTCCACATCCAGATTCTTTGCTTCTTCCTGAGCATCGGTTCCACCGGATACGGCAAGAGCCTCCTCCATCTTTTTCTGGATAAACTGGGAATTCTGATATACACGGAGCACCCAGGGCTTCTTTGCGACACCCATCACTCCTGCAAATCCCTTTTCAAGGACCTCATATTCAAGATTGGAAATTTTTGAGTCAAGCTGAAGTGCTGCGTCGGAAAGACACTCCTCAATGGTATCTCCACGAACTTCCACGGAATGAATTTCCTTGTCAATCTTCAGAATCTTTTCCATGTCAGCCCTGAGTTGGTCAAGCGTTACCATAAATCCCCCTTAAAAAATACGCGTCGGGCGTTGAAAAACGAAGGTCAGACCTTCTTCTATAATATCGGCGAAATCACCTCGGTTCTATAGGAAGGGCTAAAAAATACCCTTTCTGAAACTGGTCAGTTTTGCACGGAGCCTCAGGTTTGCCTTTGAATGCAGCTGGCTGATTCGGCTCTCGCTGACGTTCAGGACCTGTCCTATCTCACGGAAAGTCAAATCCTCATTATAATAGAGGACAATGACCATTTTCTCGTTCTTGGGCAGCTCATTGATTGCCTCGATTATGACCTTGCGGACCTCCTCCCTTTCCACAATCACATCAGGATTCAGGCTTGAGGGAGACTCTATGTTGTCGCCTATGGACATGTGATCGCTGTCATCACCGGAGTACCACACATCGTTCAGGGAAAGAATGCTCGTACCGCTCACCTTCATCATGGTAGACTGATACTCGCTTTCGGACATGCCCATTGCCTTCGCAATCTCAGAGTCAGTGGCGGCCCTGCCCAGCTTGGACTCCAGCTCACCGATGGCATCCTCTATCTCACGGGATTTCTGGCGGACTGAACGTGGAACCCAATCCTGCTCGCGAAGTTCATCAAAAATCGCGCCTCTGATGCGGGTAACGGCATAAGTCTTGAACTTAACGTTCTTGTCGGGATCGAATTTCTTTATGGCATCGAGCAATCCGAACTGACCGTAACCGACCAGATCATCAAATTCAACGCTGTCCGGCATTCCCGCAGACACTTTGCCCGCAACATATTTCACCAGAGGCATATACTGACGAATAAACCTATCTCTTATGGCAGGAGACTTCGTCTTCTTATATTCATGCCAAAGTTCGTCTTCGTTTTTTTCCTCAATAAGCGAATTTCCCATTCTCCACACCCTTTTTTTTCTAAATAAAATAAAGCGACTAAAAAAATCGCATTACTATTCCTCTTTTTTCAAAATTGTCTGAATTGCCTTGGCAAGTGTCGCCGCGTCATGGTCAGCAGCCCTTGATCCGTCAGAGAAAGTCGGTCTGTCAGAATATCCTGAGTTACCGCTTTCGGCAAAATCAGAGTCATTTATGATGTCGCTGGTTGAAAACCCGTCATCCTCAGTTCCAAGCTCGGAATCGAAATCCATCATGTCGGGAAGCTCATCCACGTCTCCAGCCCTGCTTACCGCCGCCTCATCTTTCAATGAAGTTCCCAACGGCACGGGAGTAAATCCTGAGTCAGCCGCAGGAGCCGCTTTCGGAGTCTCTGTCTTTGCGGGAGCCGCAGCCTGAGGAGCGCTCTCTTTTTTGGCAGGAATTTCCTCCACCTGCTCCGCCATCGGAACTGAATCCACGGAAGGAGCCGGCTCAACCATGGGCCTTTCCTCCGCTGGGCTGGACTGTTTTCTCATTCCGTCCAGATTTTCAGCCCCCAGTCCCACGCGATTCTGGGAGACCGGGAATTTCAAATCATCGCTCGCATCGGAAAGCTCCTCGTCCGCAATCGTGATGTCCACCATCTTTCCGCGCTCAGGAGAGGCTTTTTTTCCGAGTCCGGGAGAATCTGAGTCCAGGAAACGGGAGAAAACAAAATCTATCAACAAAAACAATCCTGCAAAAACAACCGCAAATATAACTCCGCGCCCCAGGGAAACAAAAAATTTCCTGGATGCGACAAGGCTTATTAAAAAGGACAGCGCAAATCCGAAAATTGCCGGCATAAACATTTTTTTTATGTTCTGCATAAGTAAAAATCCTCCATCTATTAGATTACGTCATAATACGCTTCGGGTCAAGTTTTATTTTTTCTTCTTGTTTCCGCCCACGAATTTCTTAAGGAAAGTAGAGACTCCCGCAGAAGTAACGTTGTCAGTCTTCTCAATGCGGCCGACAATATGCTTCAGACATACGGCGGGACGCGACGTGGGATTTACGACCATAAAGGGCTTCTGCCTGATTACGGCGGTCTGAACCACAGGATCGTCATACACGAAACCTATGTAGTCCACTTTGTAATTCAGGAACTGCGCCACAATCGTGATGATTCGCTCGGAGATTCTTTTTCCCTCGTCAGCGGAATGCACGCGGTTCACAAGCAGCTTTATGTTGATTTCCCGGTTCACAAGCTCGGTGGAAATAATCTTTATGATTCCATAGGCATCGGTAATTGCGGTCGGCTCCGGAGTCGTAACGACATAAACCTCATCGGCGGCGGCAACAAACTGCAATACATTGTTGGCAATACCCGCTCCAGTGTCTATGATGATTATGTCCGCGTTTCCGAGCGATGCAAATTCCTTGGTAAAATAGGCAAGCTCCTCCACCGAAAGATTCGCAATCTTAGAGAAACCGTTTGCTCCGGCTATGAACTTGATTCCGAACTCAGTGTCCAGAATAATCTCGCTCATCTTTTTCTGATGGTTGATCACCTGCATGAGATTGTACCGGGGCACAATGTTCAAGAGGACGTTGACGTTCGCCATACCCATATCGCCGTCAATCAAGATGACCCTCTTTCCAATCTCCGCATAAGCAATAGCCATGTTCACGGCAATGTTAGTCTTACCTACACCACCCTTTCCGCTGGTTATCGCTATGATTCTCGTCTTGTGGCTGCCGTCATTGCCCATCATGGCACGCAGCTCGTTTGCCTGCTCTTCCATTCCCATTTTACTCTTGCCTATAATTTTCCTATATTCAAAACTGACTCTCAGAAATCAGTTTTCCGTTTCCTCTTCATCGGCTTCTTCGGGGCCGTAAAGCTCAATCAGACGATTCCGATCCACCGTGAATCCAGAAAGATACCGCATGAACTGCAGGGGATGAGCCCTCTTCAATGCATTCAATATTTTCTGTCCGGTCGCAACCATGGAAACCGACTTTTCCTTTTCAGCGAGCACGCTCAGTACATTGCCGTAAGAAAGCGTCTCGTCGCACTTGGTAATTATCACGCTCCTGTAATTGAAGGAATCGTAGTTGCGGATGATAAACTCCACATCTTTCGCCTTTGTCGTAGCCGATATTGCCAGATAGATGTCCGCCTTCATTCCGTCCACATCCAGGAGAGTGTGCAATTTCGCGATGTTCTCCAAATCCCTGGGACTGTATCCGCTCGTGTCAATGAAAATAAAGTCCTTTGTGTTTCTGTAGGACTTGTACAGTCTCTCAAGCTCCTCCGAGTTGCCCGCCCTCTGCACTTCAACTTCCATAATGGACGCATAGCGTGAAAGCTGTTGTTCCGCCGCAACACGCATTGAATCAGCCGCAATCATAAGGATTTTCGGAGTCTCCATGCCGCTGTTTTTCGAAAGCATCATAACCTTCGCCGCCATCTTCGCAACCGTAGTCGTCTTTCCCACTCCCGTAGGTCCCACGATTATTATTGTATGCGCGAGTTTTTTTGACTTGTTCGTGAATTTGGGCGCGATTCTGATTGATTCCGCAATCCACTCCACAACATTGTTCTGGACTTTCTCAAAATCATCGAGATCCTCGTAGGTCATCTCGTTCCGGATTCTCGCGTTGATTTTTTCTATATAAGAGCGCGTAAATTCATTCTGAGCCAGGTAGTCGTCAATCTTCACGATGGACGGATGCTTTTCCTGGGATGTCGCAGTATGAGAGAGACTGTCAATCTTCGCATTCAATGACTCAAGTTCTTTTTTCAGGAGCGCAAACTGCTTCAGCTGACTCACCGCGCCCGGATTGTTGTCCGCCTGCTTCTGGAGGATTGCGTCACGTACCGCCGTAAAATCCTCGCTTCCGATTCCACCGTTGCGCATGGCTTCCCCGGCATTTCCACCGGTCCACATTGGTCTTCCGCCCCTCGCATAAGGAGCCATGTCCTGCATCTGACCGGCACTCATCTGTCCGGGTCCCGGATATGCGGCTCCACCACGCCCCATTGATCTTCCGGGCACAGCGGTAGAAGGATATTTGTCGTCCACAACATAGTCCACATGAATCATCTCGCGGTTGAAGAGACCGAAAAACCCGCCCTTCATTACGGTGCGATAATTCATTATCTGATAGCGGTCTCCGTAACGTGAGAAAAGCTTTTCCCTGCAGACCTCAAGGGAGGGACCTTCTATGAACATGTTTGTCGTCGTGTTAGCCAGATCATTGTACATCGATGTCACCTATCCTTTCAACCTTGATTCCGCTTCCGGCTGCCATGACCTCACTGAGCGACAATACCACAAGGCGGGGCATTTCACGGGAAGTTGAAGCTTTAACCAACTGTCTGACCTCATCAGGACAGAGAATGATCGGCAGATAGTTTCTTTCGTTTACAGCTGCGATGGCAGAGCTCATTGCTTCTATATACTTGCGTCCCTCGACTGGATCAAAAGCGACGAACGGCTCTTGTCCGGCACTCACGGCCTTATGCTCAAGGATTTTGTTGGCAAGGTTCTGTGAGAGCATGAGCACGGAAAGCACACGGTTTTCATCCGCATACTGGAGACAAATCTGTGAGCCGAGCGCCTGACGCACCTTTTCCGTAAGAATCCAGGGATCCTTTGTAATCGGAGCAAAGTTCGCGAGTGTTTCCAAAATGACAACCATATTTCGGATGCTGACCTGCTCGTCCAAAAGCGCCTTGAGAACAGCCTCGATCTGACCATAGCTCATCTTGTCTGGACCGTTGAGAACTTCATCCACAACAACAGGATTGGTTTCCTTAATCTTGTTGACGATTGAGCTGACTTCCTGACGGCTCAGGATTTCAGACGCATGCTGTCTTATGATTTCCGTAAGGTGAGTTGCGATGATTGTCGGAGGATCGATGACCACGTATCCCACGCGCTCCGCCTCCGCCCTCTTTGACTCAGGCAGCCAGATTGCTTCCATGCCGAACGCTGGATCGTAGGTTTTCTCTCCCGCCATGACATTCTCTTTTTTAACGCCGCCCGCATTAAGGCACATATAGTATCCGAGCTTCAAGCGGCTTCTTCCCGCCTCAATTCCACGGATTTTGAAGGAGTATTCCTCGGGCTCAATTCCCATGCTGTCTCTGATTCGGATGGGAGGAACGACAAGGCCAAGCTCCAGCGCCTGCTCACGACGGATTCTCGTAACACGCTCAAGCAGCTCCGCACCCTTTTCCTTGTCAACAAGCGGAACGAGGGCGTATCCCAAATCCAATGAGAGAGCGTCCAGGGGAACCACGGGAGAAACATCGTCCGGGCTTGAACCCGTCTGCTTCTTTGACTTTGCGGCTGCAACTGCGGTCTGCTTCTTGACTTCCTCGACCTTCTGCATCTTCTGCATACGGATACCAACATAGATGAAGATGGCACCGACCGGAATAAGAACGAATGTGGCTCCTCCGAAGAACACGATTCCGAGAGCCATGAGAGCAGCGCCTACAATGACGTAAACCGTACCGCTGACACTGAAATTCTTTTTGAGCTGGTCGCTGAGGACTTCCTCCGCAGAGCTTCCGGTAACAAGGATACCAGTTGCGAACGAAAGCATGAGTGCCGGGAGCTGGGACATAAGACCGTCACCAATCGTGAGTCCCGCGTATGTCTTGAATGCTTCTCCGAACGAGAGACCCGCGCCACTTTTTCCGCCAATCAAATCAGGGAACATGCCGGTGATGATTCCTCCAATCAGGTTCACGACCGTAATGAAGATTCCCGCCTTGACGTTTCCGCTGACGAATTTTGAGGATCCGTCCATTGACGAGTAAAAATCAACCTCGCGCCTAATCTGCTCCTTTCTACGGGCAGCCTCTTCCTCAGTTATAGTACCTGCGTTGAACTCATTCTGGATGTCAAACATCTTGTTGTTCATGCTGTCCAAAGTAAACCTTGCGCTGACCTCAGATACACGGCCCGCACCCTTCGTGACGACGATGACCTGCACGACCACAAGTATAATGAAGATAACGAATCCGACGACCATGCTGTTGCCGGCGACTATGCCTGCGAAAGCCTGAACGAGAGCACTCTGACCACGCATCGAGCCCATCGGTGCACCAGCCGCAACCGGATGTGTAAGGATGAGCCTTGTGGACGCTATGTTGATTGCAAGACCGAACAAGGTGACGAGCAACGTGACCCTTGGAAACGAAATGAAATCCGAGGCACGCTTCGTGTAAATGACGGTCATGAGTATAACGAGAGAAATCGCCAAATTCAAGGCCATAGCAATGTCAACGAACACACTGGTAAGCGGAATGAACATCATCAATACTGTGAGTATGACAGCCACTGCTACAGAGTTGTTTTGTATTGCTCCAATGATACTGACTTTTCTTACTGATTCTTTATTTTCCCTTTCTGACATTTGAGTCCCCACCCATATCTTATTTTAAACCATATCTTCAAGTTTTTCAATGCTTTAATGCATTTTTTGGCAATTTTTTCTGCCTAAACCTTATTTTTTTTCTCCATATAGCCAATCTCAGCGTAAACAAGGGCTATGGCTCGCCAGTAAACGTCGGGAACCTCCTCTCCCACCTGCACCTCATGGTAAAGACCTCGCGCAAGAGGCCTGTTTTCCACGGTCGGAACACCGTTCTCACGGGCTATCCGCTTCATGTTCTGCGCCGTCATATCCTCTCCCTTCGCCGTAACCTGAGGAACAGCACTGCTCTCCCTCTTCCACTGCACCGCGACTGCATAATGGGTCGGGTTCGTAATCACTACGTCCGCCTCTTTCACAGCCTTGGGAATGTTCTGCAAAAGCATCTCCTTTTGGGCGGCCTCCAGATGTCCCTTCACGTCCGGGTCTCCCTCAAGGTCCTTGAACTCCTGCTTGACTTCCTGCTTGGTCATCTTGTTTTCCTGCCTGAACTGCCGTCTCTGCACGAAATAGTCCAGTATGCCGATTCCCACAAGAATCACTGCGGAAATGATGAGCATTTTGGCAGCGTCCCCGGCAAAGCGTTTCAGGGCAAGCATGGGTCCTCCGGTCTGCAACGCCGAAAGCAAACGGTCCATGTCCGAGCTGATTATGAGGAAAGCGACCACAGCAATCACCGTCACCTTGATTATGGACTTCGCGATGTTGAACACGCCCTGGAACGAAAACATGGTCCGCTTGAAATAATCACCGAACCTGGGCACAATCTTGCTGAACTTCGGCGAGATGGTCTTCGTGGTGAAAATGAATCCCTTGTTCTGAATCAGATTGGAAACTACCGCGGCCACAATGCCCAAAAAAGCAAAGGGAAGCACCATCATCAGGAAGTACCTGAGAAAAACATACAGGAAAGTAATGTCATCAACCTTTTCCGCCGTAACGTGCTGGAAGAAAAACACCATCATCTCCTCCAGCTTGCGCTCAATCCACGGGGCAAAAGGAAGAAGCAGGATGGCGCCGACAAAAAAAACAAGGGCACCGTTGAGTTCCTGACTCTTTGCGACACGTCCTTCCTCGCGGAGTTTGCGGAGTTTATGTTCTGAAGGCTCCTCGGTTTTTCCCTCATCCTCAGGAGCGAACCACTGCAAGTCAATGAAAGGAATCTTGTAGTATTCTTCCATCAGGCACCTCCCCCGCCCAAATTAGCGAAAAGTCTTCCCATGGCCTTGAAGCCGGAATAGAAGCTTTCAATGAAATAGTCGGTAAGCTGCGGCATGATTGCGGTAAGCACGAAAAATGCCGTCAAAATCAAAATGGGGAAACCTTCCGCGAGCAGGTTCATCTGAGGAGCCGCCTTGGAGAGAATTCCCATCGCCACATTTATAAGGAAGAGAGTGCCCATCATCGGAAGAGCGATAATGAGCGCGTCCCGGAAAAGTCTTGTTAAAGAAGAAAGCATGAATGAAACGAGGTTTCCGTTGTAGTTCACGATTGAAAACGCGTTCAGAGTCTCAAAGCTTGATTTCAGACCTCCAAGGAAAAGCATCTGGAACCAATGGTTTTGCATAAAGACCAGCATCGCGACAAGATTCAGGTACTGACCCATGAGAGGATTTTCCACCTGGCTCAAGGCATCGTAAACCTCGCTCGCCGCAAATCCCATCTGGAAAGCGAAGAACTGTCCCGCCGTACTGAACACCGCAAAGATAATGCTGATGCAGAATCCGATTATAATTCCGATCAGAGCCTCTCCTACAAGCAGGAAAATGAAATCCAGGTTGAACGCACCGTCCGCCCTGATGAACGACGCATATACAGAAAAATTTCCCTCGTTAAGGGAAAGCTGCGGAGAGATAAAAAAGGCCATGTAAGCCGCAAGAGTCACTTTCGCAATCCTGGAGACTGATTTCGATGAAAAAAGAGGCAATGTCATTATAAGTGCAAAACATCGCACGGCAACCAAAAGGTAGACCGGAGCGCTCGCCAGGATTCTGTCAAGCATAGGCTATCCTTATCCCATATTGGGGATCTGCTCGAACAGATTTCTCGTATAGTTTTCCATGTTGCCGAAAAGCCATCCTCCGAGCAAGGCAAGCATCAGAAGGATTATCATCAGCTTCGGCAGGAACGTAAGAGTCTGTTCCTGAATCGATGTGGTGGCCTGAAAGATTGCGACGATCAGACCCACGATGACGGCAGCTCCAAGCACGGGCGCGCACATCAACAGAACCTGCTGTATGCCCTCCCGCATGAGCATCGTAATTTCTCCCAATCCCATTTTTTACCTCCCTTACAGTCCCACGCTGTGGAAAAGCTGCGTCGTAAGAAGTCCCCATCCGTCAACCAGAACGAAAAGCATGAGTTTGAACGGCATTGAAATCTGAACAGGCGGAAGCATCATCATACCCATGCTCATCAGGATTGACGCAACCACCATGTCTATTATAATGAAGGGAATGTACAGCAGCACTCCTATCTTGAAAGCGACTGTCAGCTCGTGCAGAATGTAGGCCGGAACCAGAACATAGGTCGGAACCTCGTTGATGTTCTTCGGTCTTGTGCTTCGTGTCATGGAAATAAAAGTCGTAATGTACGAGGGGTCATCCTTCATCTGCTGGTACATGAAAGTGCGCAATGGAGCCTCCGCGTTCTGATATGCCTGCTCAAGCGTAATCTCGTTGTTGGACATGGGATGCAGGGCATTGTCGTAGATATTCTTGAACGTGGGCCACATGCAGAAAATGGTCATGAAGATTGCGATTCCGTTGAGTACCGCCGTCGGAGGAACCTGCTGCAAGGAAAGAGCCCTCTTGATAAAGTCAAGCACAATGCTGAAGCGGAGGAAGGTCGTGGTCAGGATGATAAGGCTCGGTGCGAGTGTAAGCAATGTGAGCATTATCAAAAGCTGGACGCTGAACGCAACCTCATGTCCGTCCTTTGGTGCCGAGGCAGAGAATTCTATGTTCGGAAAATCAATGCCGGTAATGCGCTCGCTCATCTCGGTGTTGCCGTTTGTTGAGCCTTCCGGGAAAGACTGCGACGTTACAGGCAGAACCGTAAAGACTGAAATCAGTGCGAAAAACGCTATCTTCGGAAAGTGCTTCCTGAAAAATCTTTTGAAAGTTCCCTTCATCTTTAGTCCTCCCTGCCCAGACGGTCCGACTTCTTTTTCAAGGAGTCCAGAATCTGCCGTGAGGCTCCGTCTTCAAACACATTCTTTGATTTTCTCATGTCCGAGGAAAAGCGCTGGTTCTTTTTCTTTGGCATAAAAAGCTCAAGCACCTCAGAGAAGTTCCGGGGTCTGGATGTCGCGGAATGTTGGTCCGCATAGAGATTCATCGCATTTATCATTTCCTCGTCGTCAAGCTCGGCGATCAGATTGATCGAATCGTCAGCGACACCGATTAAAAACGCACGGTCCACAAGAGTAACGACCTGCACGGATTTTCCCGGAGCCACGGTGATATGTGCGACCCGCCTCAAAAACTGGTCGTCGTCCGATCCACCGCCGCCGGTAGACTTTTGCAGGAGCTTGAAAATAATCCAGATGATTGCAAGCACTATGGCAAGAACCAGAATCATCTTCAAAAAAGCAGCGAGAGTATTTCCCAGCCCGGATTTCTTCTGTGACTTTCCGGCAGGACTCTCCACCCAATTGATGGTTCCGTCATCCTCAATTACCGGAGTCGCACTGTCCTCAGTCTGAGTTGTTTGATTTTCAACGTAATTTGTTTGTGCCGAAAGCCCCGCCAGACATAAGAACGTCAGCAGAAGTACGGCAGAAACGAACTTGAATGCGTACTTTGACTTAATTTTATTTTCCCCCACCCATTTTTAGCTTCCGGACTTCCACATCCGAAAACCCATGCGACACCCACCCCTGAATGTCTTTTTTTAAAACTACAAAGCCACTGTCTGAAATCCAGAAAATTCACGCGCGGCAAATCTTACCGGATCAGTCAGTGTCCCATCCAAAAACAATGTAACCGGTCCAGAAACCGAAGCTCCCGAACTGGTCAAATATAAAACCAGAAAGCCAGCCCCCGAAAAAGAAGCCGGCTCTTGTCTCCACCGGAATGCGGGGAAACTTACATCTGATTTGTTACGTGCTCAATGGCCGGAAGAATCTCGGTTACGCGGACACCGAAGTTTTCATCGATGACCACAACCTCTCCCTTGGCGATCGGCTTGTGATTCACGAGAATGTCCACAGGCTCACCAGCAAGCTTGTCCAGCTCGATGATTGTACCCTCGCCCATTCCCAGAATATCTTTGATAGTCTTCTTTGTGCGACCAAGTTCTACGGTCATCTCCATGAAGACATCCATGATCAAGCCGATATTACCCTGCTCCGCACTACCACCGTACTGCTGCAAGTTCGGAAACTGCAAAGACTGTACGTTCGGTGTGTTCATAGGCTGCATCCCCATATTCGGCATCATTCCCATATTCGGCATTGCATTCATTGGCTGCTGCATGGCTCCCATATTTGGCATTCCTCCCATAGTAGGCTGTTGATTGTTAAATTGTGGCGCGGCAGGACTCGGACTTGGTGGCGGAGGAGCTGAGACACCACCACCGAGGGCAGTAGCCATTCCTTCCGCAACGTTTCCACTGACAGCTTCCCACAGAGTAAACGGAGCACCGCCAAGTGTGAGAGGATATGTAAACAGTACAAAATTTCCCTGGGGCATCCTGACAAGTGCCTTCGGCTGGCTGATTGCCTCCGCAGGACTTGATGCAAGACCGGGAAGTTTTCCGCCTGCACTAAGATCTGTAATTTCCGCGCCTGAATGTGAGGAGACCATCTCGCTTACTACCGAGAGGGCCATGTCATCAAGCTCAGGGTTCTCCTCGTTGTTTACCAGTCCGGCAATCTTCTGCGCGAACTCAGGTGCGAGGATGAAAAGGTGATCGCCTGAAAGACCCTTGTTAAAGTCCGCCATTACAGCGACGACCATCTCAGGAACCTTTGCAAGAAGCAAGTCCCTGTTTGAGGCTTCAACAACCGGAGCATCGCATTTAACTTCAGCACCAGTCATAGTACCCACATTTGCAGAAAGCTTATCCTTCAAGCCCTCCGCAAATTTCTGCAACGTTGCAATGTCGAAATTACCACCAGCGGATGAAGAGGAAACAGCGGAACCGAGACCTCCCATGTCAACACCAGACAACAATGCATCGATTTCTTCCTGTGATATAGATCCTTCACTCATAAAGTTTCTTCTCCTTCAGCTGTAAGCTCTTCGAATTCGTCTTCGTCATTTTCTTTTATCTTTTCGATAATCTGTACGGCCCGTTTTTTGCCGACCACACCAGGCTGACAGTAGAACTTCTTCTGGCTGCCAACGCTCAAAATCAGCGGATCGGTAATCTTGGTGGTGTTGAACCTGATTACGTCGCCAATATGCAGGTTAAGTACATCCCTGATAGGAACATTCATGCTTCCCACCTCAGCAATCAGTTCCATCTCTACGTCTGAAAGTTTTTCCTTCAGAGTTCCAAGATACTGGGTTGTAGAACTGCGGCGGACTGAACTGAACCAGAACTGTGAAGAAAGCTTTGAAATAATCGGCTCAATCGTGATGTACGGGATACAGATGTTCATCATTCCCGCTTCCTCACCGATTTTGATTTCCAGCGTAACAAGAATTACCATTTCCGTCGGAGGAACAATCTGCGCGAACTGAGGATTCGTCTCAATCTGCTGCAGACGCGGGCGCAAGTCAATTACCTGTGTCCATGCCTCACGCATATTCGCAAGAATACGCACTATGATTCCTTCCATTACGGACTGCTCAATGTCTGTAAGATCTCTGTTTACCTTTCCACCGGTATCGCCGGAACCTCCGAAAAGACGGTCTATCATTATGAAGGTGATTTCCGGAGCAATTTCCAACACAGCATTTCCCTTGAGCGGGTCCATGTTGATTACGGCCAGTGTAGTGGGCGTAGGAATTGAACGGATGAACTCTTCATAGGTAAGCTGGTCTACGGATGCCACATGCACGTGGACCAAGGTGCGCAACTGGGCTGAAAGGCTCGTTGTTGTAAGACGCGCGAAGGTCTCATGCATATTGGAAACAGTACGAATCTGTTCCTTTGAGAATTTATCCGGTCGTCGGAAATCATAGATTTTAATCCGTCTGGTGTCTGAAACCGGCTTAAAGTCATCAGTTTCATTATCACCAGAACTAATGGCTTGCAGGAGCTGGTCTATTTCATCCTGTGATAATACTTCATTCATTCCCTAATCCCACCTAAGCACATTTTTTATTGCTGTACTACATCAAGAGCTGTAAAACGAACATCCTTTACCCGTGCTTTATCAAGGATTTCATCGTTAATATGATCACGAATGTCGAGCCTCAACACTTCCTCATTCTGGGGCTTCAAGCTTTCTGCTGTCTGCTCCGAGAAGTAGCGTCTCAGGAAGTCCGTAATCTCAATGCGACGGCTTGTAATCTCAGTTGCGTCGGCCTTCTCACCCTGCTTATAGCCAAGAGCAACCTGTACTCTTACGCTTGACGGATGTTCTTCATCAGTATTTGTGTTGATCTGGTCGAGAGATGTGTACCAGTCATAAATGTCTCTCTTCGTGCTCCACTCCTGTCCCACTACAAAGTTCTCTGTCTTGTTGGATGAGCCCTTGGAAACTATCTTAACGGTAACAACAACAACTGTCACAACGAAAATTACTGCGGCCAGTGCAATCAAAATCCACTTAAGCATTCCCGGGAAGATTCCCTTTAGTCCGCCGGATTTTTTCTGGGCAACTTCACCCTCATCACCCATTTCGTCGATATCATTATCGTCTGCCATACTATCCTCCAATTTTTTTGTGACCGCAGATTAAAGACTCTGTTCGGTACATTGCATATCCTTACTTTTTAAAGTATCGGCACATTAAATTTTTAATTTACACTTATATTTTAAAAATGCCCTTCATCCAGAACGATTATGTCCACCCTGCGGTTATAAGCCTGTCCCTCAGGTGTGCTGTTGTCGAACTGAGGTCGTGTATCGGCATAACCGGCAATGGAAAACTGTCTCTCGTTCACTCCAAGATCGCTCAGATAATGGAGGACATTCGCCGCACGTGCAGCAGAAAGCTCCCAGTTGCTCGGAAACTCAAGATTTCCCTCTTCATCAGGCTCCACAGGATTGTCATCGGTGTGACCCTCAATGCGGAAACGCTTGTCGCTTACATCGGGATCAGAGAAAAATCTGGTGAGACGCAAAAGTGTCTCGCGGCATCCCTCAATGTCAAGCTCAGCGCTGCCCTGTCTGAAAAATGTATCTGAAAGCAGGGATATTACAAGTCCCCTTTCATCGCTTGTTACGGTAATACGGTTGTTCTTTGTGTCGGGCTCGAAAATCGTTACGGCCTTCTTCTTTGCCGGTCCGAGCAGGATTCCCTTTTCAGACGCCGGAAGAGAGCTTACCGTATTTCCAAGTTCCGCCAGTTTTCCCGAAGCGAGTGACTGTCCGCCTCCGTCCCTGTTGTTGTTGATTGCGGCCTGCAAAACTGACATTGCAATTGCATCCGAATCGGAAGGATCATACAACATGACGAAAAAGCACAACATAAGGGTAATCATGTCTCCATAAGTACCCTGCCACGCGGTTGACGGTTTCTCTGGCTGCTTTTTTTCTCTTGCCATAGCTTTCCCCTCTTAAATTACGCTTAGTCTTTCAGCAGCTCGGCCTCAAGTGCCTTTCTTGATTTGGGATCAATATAGGTAAGGAGCTTTGTAGCCAGAATACGCGGGTTGTCTCCAGTCTGAATGGAAAGAACTCCCTCAAGAACCATATCCTTTGTTGCCATCTCATGGTTGTTCTGCATGATAAGTTTCTGTGCCATAGGTCCGAAGAGCCAGTTGGCAAGGAAGGATCCGTAAAGTGTGGTGATCAAAGCGGTAGCCATGTTAGGTCCGAGAGAGCTCTTGTCTTCCAAGTTGTTCAACATACCAATCAGACCGATAACGGTACCCATCATTCCGAATCCAGGTGCGAATCCAGCCCACTGGTTAACGAGACCTGCCCATTCCATGTGGCGTGATTCCATCTGACTCATCTCATTCTCAAGGATTGCGCGGATTGCGGCACCATCGTGACCATCAACCATCAGGCGGAGTCCCTTGCTGAGGAACTTGTCGTCAAGGTCGTCAAGTCCGTCTTCCAGGGCAAGAATACCTTCACGGCGCGCCTGCTCACTGAGACGTACCATATCGCGGACGAGCTTGTCCTCACCGTACTCGAACTTCTTGAAACATCGCCCGAGGATTTTCCATATACCGATTGCCTGGCTGATTGGGGCACAAATCCAGATGGAAAAGTACGAACCGCCGACGGTAACGAAAACAGAGGCAAGGTCCCAAATTCCTTTAATGGAACCTCCGGATGAGAAAACACCCAGAATAATCATTGCCAGACCGCCAAAAAAACCAATAATACTCGCAAAATCCATTTTAGAGAAAATCCTCCCTTATTAATTACTCTTCCATGTGAATATGACGGAAGCTTCTTCAGACCTAAGCCAGAAGAGAGCCAGTATCTCAAAGCTCCTGATTGATTCCACCTATCCGACGGCGGTACTCAATTATCTTTTGCACCACTTGATCGGGGGAGTCTGCAACCACGACCTTTTTTCCAGAAAGAAGTGTCAGAGTCAAGTCTGGATTTTTCTCCATACTCTCAATCTGATGCGGGTTTATCCAATACTTTTTTCCATTCAATCTGGTTACTTCTATCATATCCTAATATAATGTACGGTATTGAAAAAGTCGTCAAGTATTTTTTCCGATTTTTTCGTACATTTTTTCCCTTTCTTTATATCGGAATGCTTCAAATGCCACTTTAGAACAATCTGTTCCCGGTTTACCCGAGTTTACCCGAGAGAAAAATCATCTTTCCACGTGTTTTAAAGGAAAAAAGTTGCAAATGCAGAGAAAATGATATATAATTTAACAGCGGAGATGAAAAAAAAGTAAGCAACAGGTAAAACATGCATAAAATCTTATTCTTTGATTACAGCGCCATGATCGTACAATTCGTGACGCTTACAATTATTTTCTATAGAAGACTCACCCTGGGACTGGGAAACAAGGTATTCTCCGCCCTCATTATCGCGCTTTTCCTGACCACATTCTGCGACGTCGGCATGGAATGGTACAGCGCAATGGCAGCAGTCTCAAGGGCACACTACATCGCCGCCCATATCTTCTCTTACGGGTACTTCATCTTCCGCAGCTCAAACAATCTGTTCTACCTGATTTTCGTCCTTGCCATTACGAGAACGTCATTCAGCCGCTCCACAAGAAGACTGGTCTACATCCTCTCAACGCCTTTCATCGTCATAGTCGCATTCATATTGACAAACCTCGTCCACGGAAAGATTTTTACAATCACAGTTTCGGAGGGCTATTCAAGGGGTCCATGGCTTCCCGCGCTCTACGTGCTGTCCCTCGGCTACATACTGATAGGAGTCATTGTCACACTGAAGAGCATAAAGTTCCTCAAGCCGGACAAGTGGATTCCCATCTTCCTGCCCTACCCACTCGCCCTCTTTGCCGTAGCAATACAGTACTTCTGGCCGAATTATATCGTGGAGATGTTCGCAATGTCCGTCTCCATGCTGATAATGATGATGATGGTCCTCCGCCCCGAAGAGATTATGGACAGCGGCACGGGTCTTCTGAACGAGGATGCCTATTTCGACGCGATGAAAACAATTTCCGCCACAAAGCAGGGGGCCACCATCGTAATAATCAGGCTGACAAACGCATACCACGTGCGATCCTATCTGGGGGAAGACCGCTACAGGAGCTACATCGTAAAAGTCGCGGGCAAACTCAGGGAACTGTGCAAGGTTGCAAAACTTAAGGGACAGATTTACTACGGACAGTCAGGATGCCTCTACATAATCTTCTACGAGCGAAAGGCCGATTACGAGACGATTGTGCCGAACTCAATCAAGAGCTTCAAGGAAGAGATGACCGACCTCAGTGACTTCGGAGTGCGCCTCAACCAGAAAATCTGCCTGCTGCATTATCCCGAGGACATAAGCGACTACAAGAGTCTCATGCACTTTTCCACGATTTTTCCATCCCTCATGGCGGAGACCGACAGCTACAGCACTGCGGCGGCCCTCATAAAGGCAAAGGACTTCAAGCTTCTGAGCAACATGGACAAAATCCTTGACCGCGCAATAAAAAACAACAACCTGCAGATGTACTACCAGCCCATTTACTCGCTGAAGGAAGGGAAATTCATTTCCGCGGAGGCACTGATCCGTCTCAAGGACCCTCAGTTCGGTTTTGTACCGCCTTCACTTTTCATACCGGCAGCCGAGAAAAACGGACTCATCCTGCAGATCGGGGACTTTGTGCTCAGGGACGTTTACCGCTTCATCTCCGAAAATGATATGGAGTCGCTCGGCATGGAATATATAGAAATAAATCTCTCGGTCTCACAGTGCCTCCAGAGAAATTTCCCCAACAAGATTTTCTCGCTCCAGGAAGAATTCTCGGTTTCCCCCGCATGGGTGAATTTTGAGATTACGGAGACCGGATATGAGAATTCACGCGAAGTCATGGACAACAACATACAGACGCTCACGGAGGCCGGCTACACCATTTCTCTCGATGACTACGGAACCGGCTACTCGAACATACAGCGAATCCTGAAAATCCCGCTCAGCATAGTGAAGCTGGACAAAAGCATGGTGGACAACATGGACAGCGAAAAGGGACGCTCCATTGTGGAAAGCACGATCCGCATGATGCAGATGATAAACATGGAGATTGTCGCGGAGGGAGTTGAGACGCAGGACACTCTGGAAATGCTCAGGCAGATGAACGGCGATTTCATACAGGGATATTATTTTTCAAAGCCGCTCCCCGAAAACGAGTTCATTGAGTTCATCAAGACAAAGAACAAAATCAAAGCTTCGTAATTTTCCGAAAAAACGTAGGAAACATTTCAAAGGATTCCGGCACCCGACTCAAGTGACAGAAGCCTCGCTCCCACGGCATTTTCAATCAGATGATATAGAAAGTTTTTCAGCCTGAAGATTGAATCCTGCGAGAGTCTCATGGTACGCACGGCCCCCGGTTTCAGCTCATTGATTGCGGCAAGATACGAGAGACCGCTTTCGTCAAGGGCAAAAAATTCCCGGTTCTCGGCATTTGAAAAAGACGACACGCACTCAGGACAGGCAATGCCGCTCATGGACGGAATGTAGACGAAAAGACCCGCACCCGCATTTTTTCTGCTCTCCGGCAAAAGATCCTCGCCGCAACCGCAGCAGGTATGCACGTCCGGCTGAACTCCCAAAAGATGCAGATAGCGCCACAAAAATCTTATCATACCAAGTCTCGCGCCGTCATCATCGCAAAGATCTATGCCGTCAATGAATGCGCTCAAAAACGTATAGGCTCCCTTGGAATCTCCGGCACACTTTGTCTTAAGCACAAGTTCCGCAGCGAAATTTGCCGCCCACATTTTGTAAAGGCTTGTATGCAGGGTGGGATGGAAAGTCTCCACGTCAAAGTCCGAGATTTTTTTCGTGTGTTTCTGAACGTCCTCGTAAACGTAGATGGTTCCTGAGTTGAACTGCTGCACAAGGGAACGCATACGGCTTTTCGGGCCCCCGTAGAGAGTCGCGTAAAAAATCCCGTCATCAGGGGAAAGCACGGTAACAGTCCTGTTCGACTCCCCCTGAATCCTGATTGAAATGATGATCGCCTTTGTACGCCTGTTCCGCTCACCCATAAAAAAGTCCCGGATTTACCAGTTTTACCAGTTTTACCAGTTTTACCCCGCTACCAGTTCTTTTTGTCTGAAAATGCAAAATCGCCGGTAAAGAAATTCGGGTTCACAGCCTCACTGTTCAGTCTCATCTCCCAGTGCAAGTGAGGACCGGTCGCAAGTCCCGTACATCCGCTCAAGGCAATCAGCTGCCCCTCGCTCACCATGTCGCCCTCGGACACAATCATTTTGCTCAGGTGATAGTAAAGACTGTAGAGCCCCGGAAGATGCTCTATGACAATGCTCCATCCAGTGGAATTCCTCCATTCGGAAAGAACCACCTTGCCCGCCGCACACGCTTTTACCTCGGTTCCCTCAGGCATACCGTAGTCCACGCCATAGTGCATGGATGTCGATGAGCCGCCGCTGCTGTAAGCAAAGACACGCCTGTCCCCGAAATAAGACGTACGCCGTACAACAGGTGTCGGTGGAACAAAGGGTGTGTCCTGATATACCCCGGTTGGATTTATGGTGGCAAGAATCTTGTTCAATTTCGCAATCTGATTCATGCGCGCCGTGGAGCCGTCGGTCTTTATGGCTGTGTTGGTGTCGTCCAGCGGAATTGTCTCGCTCACAAAATCCTTGTGGTTCAGGGCAAACGGAAGCGTGATATGTCTGTTGCCATAGCCCGGAACCGAGATGTCCAGGTCCGCAGAAAATTTATCGGATTTTGTCCACCATGTAGAAAGCGGCACTCCGGCAAGGAAGGTCCTTGAATAGGAAGTCTCCTCCGACGCAAGCTCAAAAAAAGATGCCTTTCTCACGGACTTACCGCCACGGAAAAGCTCCAGCTCAGATGAAATGCCCGCGAACATCTTTCCGGACTCAGGTGAAGTGCCATGGAACACAAGTCTCACGTAAAGGGCATCACCGGCACATGCGGTCTCATTGTAAATAAGGTCGGCGGAAAAATCCTCACCGGGAAAATCAAGCACACGCCGGGCAGCGAAAACCGGAAGCAGAAGCCCAGCCATGAGAACCAGGGCAAAAAATCTTTTCACAATAACTTTCATCTCAAACTCCTATAAAACAATATCAAACAGCCGAACTTTTTTTCAAATCCTTCAGTATAAGTTGCAGACTTTCCATTCCGTTGTAAATATTTCTGCTCACGTTGAAAAGGATGTCCACGTCATCGCCCACCTCAAAATCGCGGTGCAGTCTCTCGCCCTCATCCCAGAAAAGACAGGGCCACTTCACGTTTCCTGCGGCCACCATGATTTTCAGATGCTGCTTCTCACCCTTGCCCAAAAGCATCGCGTCCACCACGGGAACACCCTTCGCCATAAAAAGCAGCTGTGGGTTCTCTTCCCCGCTTGGCTCGAACATATCCGCTATCTCTATGAGCCTCGGTGTCATGTACTGAAGCGGAACCTCAGCGTCAACATCAAAGATGCCCGACCTGGAATCCCCCAGACTGATTTTAGCCGAGGATTTCTGCAGGAGGTCCTTGAATTCCTCAAGACGATCCTTTTTCAGGCTGAATCCCGCCGCGGCATCATGTCCTCCGTGATTGAGGAAAATGTCGCCGAACCCGTCAAGAAAATCTGTGGCACTGAACCCACGGCAGGAGCGCATGGAGCCGATCGCCATGTCATCAACCACAGTCACAACCATGGCAGGAACGTCGTAGGCACTCACAAGACGACCCGCAAGGATCCCGCACACACCGCGGTTTATCCTGCTGTCAATCACGACGCAAAGTTTTTCATTGTGAAGCGAAAGGGAGTTCTTTGCCTGAATCGCACCGAAATCCATCGCGTCGGAACAAAGTTGCTTTCTCTTTGTGTTAAGCTCAAGAATCTGCTGCGCAACATCCTCACGCCGCTTCGTGTCCTTCGTAAGAAAAAGTTCAGCCGCAAGCTCAGGCATACCGAGTCTTCCAGCCGCATTAAGATGAGAGACAAGCACCCAGCTCAAGTCATTCGCAGTAACCCTTTTTCCGAGAAGCCCCACCCTCGCCATAAGTTCCATGAGTCCCGGCCTGATTTTTCCCGCGTTGATTGAGGCAAGAGCGTTGCGTACAAAAATCCTGTTCTCGTCCAACATGGGCATGACATCCGCAAGAGCCGCAAGAGCCACAAGCTGCAAGTCATCCTCCTGCTTCGCGACAAGATCCGGGAACTGAATCTTCTGGCACTGGTTCACGTAGGTCACATATATATTGTAGAAACCTCCGATTTCCGTCGCCTCATGGTCTCCGTAGCGTGCGAGTCTGGAGATTTTCTTGAGCTCACGAAGCGGAAGATTTCCCACCTTGGGGATGATTTTTCCGGCCTCAGGACGTATATCAAGAAAATTAAAATCATCGGCGGTACCGAAAGTGGCGGCAAGTACATTTCTCACGGATTTTTCATCCCAGACCAGAATCTGCTGTCCCTGCAAATACGTGGGAAGCCTCGTGTCCATCAAGCCCCGCTCCCCCGGAACTATGGTCTCGCTCATACGGCTCACAGGCACAAGATTACGCAGCTTCACGCAGTCAATGACGGTGTTTCCGTTTTCCTCGCGGGCATCAAAAAGACAGACCTCCTGCTTGTACCAGGGAGAAAAACTGAATCTAATGGCAGAGACGGTCTTGAACACAACCGCGCACCCAGAGATGTCGTGGAAGGGATAGCCTGAGTCAGGAAGCTTCGGATCCACGATGATTGCGGGAGTCGGTAATTCAGCCGGAGGATTGTGATGGTCAAGGACAATTACATCAAGGCCAAGCTCGGCCGCGTGTGCGATCTCCTGATTGTTCGAGATTCCGCAGTCCACGGTGATAATCAGGGAGCCGTCTTCCTTTGAAAACTCATCCACGGCAGCCATGGAAAGTCCGTAACCGTCGTCACCAAGGGGCAACCTGTAGCTCACGTCTATTCCGAGCGATGAGAGGCAGTCGTGCAGTACGGTCGTGGCAGTGATTCCGTCAACATCACGGTCGCCGAAAATCAGTACCTTGCCGCCGTCCTCCTTTGCCTGTAAGATTCTGTCAACAGCGTCTTCCATTGCACTGAAAGAAAAGGGACTGTGCTGAAAACGCATGTCGCTTTCCATAAAATACAGAATCTCCCGTCCCTGTGTGAGTCCGCGCCGTACAAAAATGCTTGCGGTCAAAGGGTCAAGTTTATAGCGACGGGAAAGCTGCTCCACGTCAATTTTTGAAATCTGTTTTTTGTTCCAGGCAGACACTATCGTATTTCCTTCAGAATGAGATTTTTTTCGCTTGTCTTTTCGCTTGTATAGGAAATCGCGCCGGAAAGTGATTTCATGCCTGAGTCAAGGGAGGAAGAATCCTTCGCGTACACATCCATGATTTTCTCACCCGCACGGACAAAATCTCCCTGACGCTTCTCGAAAATCAGTCCAGAGTCGGCATCCACCGCGTCCGAAGTCTTGTTTCTTCCCACTCCCAGATTTATGCAGGCGATTCCGACCTTGTACGCGTCAACGCTCAGATATCCGTCGGAGGAGGCACGAAGCTCGGCATGATTCTTCGAGCGTCTTTTTCCCTGATTCGCAAGAAGATCGTCCGGATTTCCGCCCTGATCGGCAATGTTCGCAAGGAATTTTTCCATGGCCTTTCCGGAAGAAACCATCTCACGGCAGATTTTCTCTCCCTCTTCCACGCTCTGAGCCTTTTCACCAAGCACAAGCATCCTTGCACCAAGCGCGTAGGTCAAATCCATAACATCATCGGGTCCCTTTCCCTGAAGGCACTCCAAGGTTTCCTCCACCTCAAGATAATTTCCTACCTTATATCCGAGGGGAGAGTCCATCGCGGTAATCAGTGCGACGGCTTTCTTTCCCATTGCCTGGGAGGTCTTTACAAGGAAGGTGGCAAGCTGCTCGGCGGAAGACTCGTCCTTCATGAAAGCACCAAGGCCGCATTTTACGTCAAAAACAAGGGCATCGGATCCCTCGGCGATTTTCTTTGAAAGTATGGAGCTCGTAATCAGGGGGATGCTCTCAACGGTTCCGGTAACATCACGCAGGGCATACATCTTGCGGTCAGCGGGTGCGATTCTTTCGGTCTGTCCCATCATGGCGTACCCGGTTTTCGAAATCAGACGCGCGAACTCATCGGATGAAAGATGCACGTTGTATCCTGCAACGGACTCAAGTTTGTCAAGGGTTCCTCCTGTGTGTCCCAGTCCCCTTCCGCTCATCATGGGAATCTGAACTCCGGCTGCGGCGACGATTGGTGCGAGCGGCAATGAGATTTTGTCTCCGACACCGCCCGTAGAATGTTTGTCAACAAAGGGACCTGAAAGCCCTGAGACGCTCGAATTATGCAAATCGATTACATCCCCTGAATGGAGCATACAGTCGGTAAGATAGCCCGTCTCCTCGAAAGTCATGGCGTTGAAATAGACCGCCATCAAAAAAGCCGACATCTGATAGTCCGGGATGCTTCCGTCGGTATAGGACCGCACCATAAAATCAATTTCCTCCCGGCTGAGGCTCTGTCCCTTGATTGAACCTGTCCCACGCTTTTTTACGATAATGTCAGCTGCCCTCATTGCTTATCCCCCTTAGAATTGTAAAACAGATGGCTTTTATTATACCCGATTTCAAAAAAATTTTCCATAGTCATATTAAAAATCCATAAAAAAAATGGACTCTCCCGGAAAACGGAAAAGTCCATTGAAATCGGTTCAAAGAAATCTACTGCAGCGGCGCGAAATATCCGCTTTCGTCCTTGCCGGAGCGATTCAGCAGATAGGTCTCCACCTCTATTGGCAGATAGCGTCGTCCGTACTGCGTCTGGTCCAGATAATTTGAAGTGAAGGTAATCTGGTAGAGTCCTGAAGGAAGTCCGATCAGGTCGTTGATTACCGGAGCAAGTCCCTCGGCCCTGTACACGTAGTAGGTTCCGCCGGTCGTATTCTCCGTAATGTACTCGATCTCCTGGTCCACAAAAGTCTGGGACACAAGAACCGTGCTGAAGGAAATTGCGTTGTTGTTCAGGTATGCGCTCAGGTCGGAAAGTCCGTACTTCATGAATGCGTTCTGGCTTACCGTGCCTGCCGTGAGGAATACGATTCCCCTCTTCTTCTCCGCGTTCACAAGTCCGTTTGCGGCAAGACGGATTCCCAAATCAAGGGCAGCGGCATCTGTATAAGTTGACTTAAGGGCCTTGGTTGAGAATGTGTTGAGGTTGTCCGGGGATCCGCTGTACTCGGTAACAGGTATGTCACCCACAGAGATGACCGTTATCTTTCCGTGTCCGTTCATTGCGGCGGCGAGCTCCCTCACGGCAGTGTTCACCTGCTCCTCGTATTCTTCCATCTCATAAGAGCGGTCAATCAGAAGAGTCACATCCGCCATGTCGTTGTTGTTTGCGGCACCGATTACCTGCATGTCCGTAACAGGAACCTTGCCCTCAGTAATCAGGAAGTTGCCTGCATCAAGACCGACGATTGGCTGCCTGTGTCTGTTCTCAACACGGACTTCCATTGTGACCTTGGGGAAGCTGTCTGAAATCACACGCTCGACCTGCACGAAGAATCCTCCGACAAGCTCGTTCATCTTTGACATTACGAAAATCTCGTTTCCCTTGAAATCGGTCACTATGATGTTGCCGTTCATGTCAGGAACTGCGGAAGTAATCTGGCTGGTTCCACGGGGAGTGCGTCCGTTTACAAATTTTGAGCCTGTCTCGGTGTCCACGGTGACAATCTCGTTGTTGTCCGTCAAAATCAAATAGTCGCCCCAGACCTTCATGCTCTCGGGACGTGCGAGCGTCTTTTCGTTCACAAGATTGCTGATAAAGTTTCCGGCCTTGTCAAACTCGTAGATTGCCCCGTAAACTGAATCCGCCACAAAAATGCGGTCATTTACTACGGCGATTCCCGTCGGTGATTTGAGTCCGGCGAAATCCACGCTTTTTCCTCCGAAATGAAGGAGTCCGTTTCCGTCAGGGTCGAACACTACTACGCGGCTGTTTCCGAAATCAGTGACGTAAATATTTCCGTGGCTGTCCTCCGCAAGATACTGAGGACCTATGACCTGTCCTTCCTTGCGTCCCTTCTCGCCGATGTACTTGATGAATTTTCCGTTCGGATCAAGAAGAGAGAGACGATCCCCTGCAAATTCGCTCACAAGAAGATTTCCGCTCTGAAGCCTGATTATGTCCATCGGTCTGTCAAGTCCATTTAACGCACCCTGAGACCTGCTGGTTACAAGTCCGTTCACATTATAATGGAGGATTTCGTTCGTACCGTAAGCCACCACCCAGATTGATCCGTCAGGATTCGCGAGGGCTGATATGGGCCTGCTGTAGACGAGGGTAGTTCCGTTCATGTTCGGATATGTGCCGGATTCAGTGTAGTGCTCGCCGTACTCAACCTCGGTCTGAGTCACCCTTCTGTCACCAACAATCTCTATGCGGTTCTGCAAAACAAGTCCGCCGTAACCGTCATCCGCCGCAAACTGCCACTGTTGCAATGCCGCGCCCTCAATTCCAGCCCTGTAATATGATTTTCCAAGCCAGTCAAGGATTGTGTCCTCACCCGGAAGATATGAGAGAGCCTTTTCAAATTCCTGAATGGCCTCGTTGTAAGCACCACGGTAATAGCTCTGAACTCCGCGTCTGAATTCCTCTTCGGCAAACCCCGCGTTGGGACTCCTTGATGAGGATGCCGGATCCTTCATTGTGTCCACGAGATTCGCCTGGGCAAAAAGACTTGCTGCAAGGATGCCAGAACATGCTAATGCAAAAAGTTTCTTCATATTAAATGCTATCCGATTTTTCATCTTCCGCTCCAATTTTCGTCATTCCTCAACCAGCTGAGCTTCATTCAGATGCTGCCTGATTACTTCGCTTCCGCTGTTTTTCTTATATGCCTGCTCCAGATACTTTCTAGCCTGTGAATACAGTCCCATCTTGAAGTAAACCCAACCGATGCTGTCCAGGCACGCAAAATTCTCCGGTGCCTTTGAAAGAGCCTTCTTGCACAGACTCAGGGCGCGGGTGAGTTCCTTTCCCTCCTCCGCAAGCACGTATCCGAGTCCGTTCAAAGCCGTGGGGTTGTCTCCGTCTATCTCAAGGGATTTCTCATAATACTCAATGCACTGCTCCACATTTCCCTGCTCCCATGAAAGAAATGCGAATGAAGCGTATACCGACGCCGGCTTGAATCCTGATTTCATAAGCGCATCAAGCTCAAAGTCCGCGAGCTGGGAACGTCCTGTTCTGCAATAGATTACGGCAAGAAGATAGCGGCACTGCTGGACCCTCTCAGGATTGCTCTCCTCCGATGTCACCACCTGCTCAAGATATGTCATGGCATCATCCCATCGCTCCAGCTTGGAATAGCAAAGTCCGAGGTAATAGGCAACGTCAAGCGGATCCGCCCCGGAACCTTCTGGAACGGACATGAAAAACGAAAGCGCCCCAGTGTAGTCCCTGCGCTTATAAAGATTGATTCCTTCCTCTAGAATATCAGCCATACTTTTCCCCTCTAAATACACCCCATTTGAATAAGGATTATCCTCTTCTATATAATCTCGGAAAATTATGAGCAAATCTGAAGAAAACCTCTAAAAAAATGCTTATTGCTAAAGAAGACGGACACCCCTCGACGTTTTTACAATCCTGCATTCGGCCTGGAAACCGAAAATTCGCTCGTAATCGGCAAGGACTTCCTTATATTTGTCCACGTCCTCGTTCCTGAGCACGCTGTATGTGCATCTTCCGAATCCCTTTCCGGTAATCCTTCCGCAATTCGCAGGATTTCTCGGGTCGCCGGCAGGAGAGGCAAGCGTCTGTACCCTCTTCAAGAGCCAGTCAATCTCCGGGCAGGAAATGTCGTACAAAGTTTTCATTCCCTCGTGGCTCTTGTTCACCGAGCGTGCGAATCCGGAAAAATCAGCCTTTTCAAGCGCACTCTGGGCATCCAGCACATAGCGGTGCTCGTTCATAATGCAGATAAGATGCCGCCTGACATCCTCGGACACAACCGAAAGAACCTCGTTTCTCTCCGATCCGTTGTCCTCATAGACCCATCCGCCGTAAACCGTGGATTTTCTGTCCTTGAGCTCTCCAAGCAAAAGCACGTTCTCCGGCTGCTGCAGGCTCTCCTCGTTCCATGTCGTAATTCTTGGCACACGCGCGTCGGTCAGAATAATGGTCTTGTCCTTGAATTTGAACGGAAGCAGGTCAAAGGTCCCGCGGGCATGGTCGGTCAGAACAAGGGTATTCTCCTTTGAGTACACGCCGGTAAATATATCCGCACGGAAATTGTCAAGCCCAAGGAACTGCCTGTTCGCCTTTTCCAGAATCTGAATCAGGTTTTCCTCGTTGATTCTGAATTTGTTCGCATCCTTTACGGCCCATGTTCCAGCAATCTTGATGGCCGTGGTGATTCCGAATCCGGCTGAGGGAAGAACCTCCGAGTAGACCGTGAAATCCATGCCGGAGCATTTATAGCCGCTTGACGAAAAGCCATAGACAACCGCCTTCAGAGCGTTAGCCCATTTGTCTTCCTTCTTTACTTTGAGAGTGGTAAGGCTGCTGCGTTTTTTCTCTTTGAGCTGCACGAAATTAAAACGCAGGTTTGAGTCGTCACGCCTGGACACGGCGACATATACCGGCAGATTCACCGCCATTGAAATCGTCTTGTCCTTAAAAAACCATGTATGCTCGCCAATCAGGTGTACCCTTCCTGGTGCTGTGGCTACTGCATCCGGTTCAGTTCCGTACTCAGCCTTATGTAGTTCTACAACATTCTCCATAACTCAATCCCATTTTTTTTCTATATTGCAATTTTACTTACAAGGTAGTAATATAATAATATAATGAATTCAGTATTTTTACAAGTTTTTTATGCAATTTTTTCGGGATTAAGCGAGGCGATGGCAATTTCAAACGAAATTTTGCCCTTCGGATCCCCCTTTTTGGCTCTTTTCTGCATGATTCCACTATACAAAGCACTATACAACGCAAAGAGTTTCAGGCAGGCTTTTTTGATTTTCTTCGCTCAGACCATCACGGTGCATGTCATCTCCAGTTTCTGGCTCGCAAATTTCCACGGATTCGCCATTTTCACCCTGGGTGCGAGCGCATTGGGAACAGGAGCTCTGGGCGGATTCACAGGAATGGTCGTCTACATCTTCCCGCGGGCATTGCAGAGAATGAACGCGCTTGAGATTGACGGAGGAAAAAAATCCTACGTGACAGGGGCAAAAATCCTCTGGTTCTCCTCAACAATCGTGTTCTGGGAGTGGATAAAATCAACCGGCTTTCTTGCATATCCCTGGGGAACGCTTTCCATGGCGGCATATAGATGGAAGATTTTCACACAGATTGCGGACATAACCGGTGTGTGGGGAATCAGCTTCCTTTTCGCGACGGTCTCTGCCCTGATCGGCGAGGGTCTCAATCTTCTTGACAGGCTTCCCCATTCCCAGGATCCCTCGTCTTACGGACGCTCATACATTCAGTGCGTTAAATTCGCGGCGGTTCTCTTCATCTGCGCGGGAGTCTACGGAATTTTCAGCCTCGTGCAGGTACGGACCCCGATTAAAAAACTGAACGCTGTCATCGTGCAGCAAAACATTGATCCCTGGGAGGGAGGCGACAAGGCTTCCATCGCAGTCTCAAAAGAGCTCACCGAGCAGCAAATCAACATGATGAGGGAGGCGGGACAAGAACCGGATCTGGTGCTCTGGAGCGAGGGGGTTCTCTCAAGGCCGTTCCCGAATTCCATAGAGTTCTACAGGACGGAATATCCTGTGGACGAGACGCTTTCCGAATTCATCTCCAGGATGAACGTTCCCTTCATCATAGGCGGCACTACCCTGGTGGACCGGTACAAAAGACTCTACTCGAACAGCGCGTTCCTTTTTGACTGCAACGGAGAATACGCGGGCTTTTACTCAAAGATGCACCTGGTTCCCTTCGCCGAGCAGATTCCCTTCGCCCAGAATCCGCTGATGAAATGGTTCATGGGAGAGGTGGTCGGAATGAAAGCCACTCTGAACCCCGGAACCCAGGTCGTGTTGTTCAAGATTCCGCTGCGATCCTCACGCGAAAGCTCAGCTCCCTTGTGGGAAAACATGAGCCCCTACGCCACCATAGAGCTTGATGCCGAGGGCCGCTCCGACGAAGAAAAATCCCGGCGATACATAGAGAATCCCGAGCGGTCAAGAAATTCCATGGTCAGTTTTACGACCCCAATCTGCTTCGAGGACGCATTTTCGGACGTGTGCTCCAAGCTCTACAAATACGGAAGCGAGGTCTTCCTGAACATAACCAACGACTCATGGTCAAAGATGGCGAGCTCCGAATATCAGCATTTCATCGCCGCAAGCTACAGGGCCATAGAATACAGGACCACGCTCGTCAGATGCACAAACTCAGGATATTCCGCCGTGGTGGATCCAGAGGGAAAAATTCTCTGCGACATGGACGTGTTCAAGCAGCAGTCCGTCTCATGCCAGATTCCAATCTATGAAAGAAAATGGACGGTCTATTCGGTTCTGGGAGACTGGTTCGCCTACATGATTTTCTTTTTCATGGGACTGTTTTTTGTCAAGGAGTGCGCCCAGGCCACGGTACCGGAAAAGGTTCGTAGGATTAGAAGATTTTTCACAAAACTCAGGGAATTCAGAACATGGGTCGCGGCAGAAATGAAGTCTGATGACGAAACTGATTTGGAAGATCAACCCACTTTGGAAGACCAAACAGATTTGGATGAGACGAAACTCACCCCGGAAGATGAAAGCGAGCAGGATAAGACGCGGGATGAGGAAATCCACCTGGAAGAACCAAAGTTCACTCAGGATGAAATCAGTGCCGTAAAAGATGAAGATCCGTCTGTTACTAAACCAAGAAGAGGAAGAAAACCCAAGGCTTCCACAAGCGCCAGTACAATGGAAGAAAAGAAAGCGGGGACAAAAAAATCAACAGCCGTCGGAAAATCGAAAGCAAAAGTCTCTGAAAAAAAATCCTCGGCGGGAGGAACAAAACAAACGGAGACAAAAGCTAAACGAGGACGGCCGCCACTGGCAAAACCAACAGAAGTAAAACAAAAGAGAGGAAGACCACCGGCAGTAAAATCAGCGGAGACAAAACCGAAGCGGGGAAGACCACCGGCGGTAAAATCAGCGGAGATAAAACAAGCGAATACAAAAAACAAAAGGGGAAGGCCGCCACTGGCAAAATCAAGCGGTGCTAAACCCAAGGAGAAAAAATGAAAAACAGGACAAAATCATCTATTGTACGCACAACGTTTACGGCACTTTTTGCCGCACTGATCTGTCTTGGATGTGTCATTTCCATAAGGCTGCCCGGAGGAGTTCCCATCACGGTGCAGAATCTTTTCGCAATGCTGGCGGCTCTGGTTCTCGGAGGACTTCAGGGAGCTGGTGCCGTAGGCCTTTTCCTCGTGCTCGGAATTCTGGGACTTCCGGTCTTTTCCGGGGCAACAGGCGGATGGGCCATTTTCGTGGGACCCACAGGAGGCTTTCTCTGGGGATATTTCCTCGCAGCCGTGGTCGCAGGCCTGATTGCGGGGACTCCCTTTGTTGAGGAGAAAAAATTCAAGCTCAAAAACTGGCTCAAACTCGCTCTCGCATCCCTTGTCGGATTCGCGTTGATTTACGCACCCGGCATTCCCTGGTTCATTCACGTCATGGCAGGAAAAGGAAATCCCGTCAACTTCACCAAGGCTCTTGAGTACACGCTGATTCCATTCATTCCCGGCGACCTTCTGAAATTCCTTGTGTCCGTACCACTTGCGGCCATACTGAGACCCGTAGCGGCACGATACCTCTATCCTGATGACGAGGCGGAGATGGAGGAAATAATCGGAGAGCTTGAAAAAAGAAAACGTTTTCTGGACAAACTCGGCAAGAAAAAAAGCGGCGGAAAATCTGATTCGGAAAGCGAGAAATGAGTTTGGAAAATCCGAAACCGGCGGTTCATCTTGAGGAAGTTTACAAAATCTTTCTGAACGGCGGAAAGGAAAACAGAACGGTCGCCCTGAACGGAATCTCCATCGACATAGAGACCGGCTCCTTTACTGTGGTCGGAGGGGCAAACGGCTCCGGTAAAAGCGTGCTCATGGAAATCATTGCGGGGCTAATTGACGCGACCAAAGGAAAGGTGGAGACAGCATCCAGACCGGGACTCATTTTTCAAGATGCATCCGCGCAGATTTTGGGCGACACTCCCAGGGAAGATGTGGGCGTAGGTCCAGAAAATCTCGGCATGAAAAAAAAGGACGTCGCTTTAAAAGTGGAGGAGTCACTGAAAAAAGTCTCGCTGATTGAAAAGGCGGATCTCAGTGCAGAATCTCTCTCCGGCGGTGAAAAAAGAAGACTTGCCGTTGCATCCATACTCGCCATGGACTGCGACATAATGATTTTCGACGAGCCTTATGCGAACCTGGACTATCCGGGAGTGAAAGACGTGAACCGGCTTTTGAAGGAGCTGCACGAAAACGGAAAGACCATAATTCTTTTGACCCATGAACTTGAAAAATGCCTCGGTATGGCGGATCATTTCATCGTTCTTGCAAAAGGTGAAAAACTCTTCGACGGGAAACCTGAGGACGCGCTTTCAATGGACATGGAGGAATGGGGCATAAGGAATCCGCTTGTCTCATATAGCGACCTGCGTTCCCTTGTGTGGTAGCAGGACGAGGCAGATTTTATGGAAGGAAACAGTTTTTTCAAATACCGTCCCGGCAGCACATTCATGCACAGACTCCCGCCGTGGCTTAAAATCATCATGATGCTCGCACTCGCAATGGGAGCGTTCTATTGTCCTTCCCTTCCCGCGCTGATTATCTGGCTCGCACTGATTTTATTCTCCGCAATTTTCCTGCATTTTTCGCTGAATGAAATTATTTCAGATTTGAGCATCACGTTCATCTACGCCACAATGCTTTACGTTGCAAGCGTCATATCCAATATCTCCGAAGCCGGATTGATTTCACCCTCCGTCCTGATTCCCAAAATAGGAAATTTTTCGCCTCTTACACCGATGGCTCTCTCGCTCGAAATTAGCTCCGTGTTTTACAGAACCACAAGTACCATGTCCTTCAGAAAAGGATTCTCGCAAATTGAAGGAACTCTCAGAAAAGATGGCACACCCCTCTCTGACGCACTCTCGCTGACATTGAGCTTCATTCCCGGACTCGCAACATTCTGGCACAAGACGGACAATGCATGGAAAGCCCGCATGGGAAAAAACGGATTAAAAAAAATCATGACACTGACACCCATTCTTTTCAGGATCGGCATGGGCGAGGCATACAAAAAATCCCTCGCTCTCCAAAACCGTGGCAAATGATTTCCTGTCGCAAGTGCCGCTTGCCGTTCTTCCCTGCGTATGTCCATCTCACGTAAATTCATTGCCGCATAGCTTTCCTTGAAACAATTTCTACTGGCCTAGTTTTTCCAGTACCTTCGGCAAAGGAGCATTGAAATCCTTGGCAGCAACCTCCGGTCTGGCATTATACTTCTGCACGGCAATAACGGCGGCCTCAACAGACTTCTCCATCACTCCCTGTGTTTTGCCCTCGGCAAGTCCTTGAGTCAAGCCTTGCTTTAAACCCTTGCTGAGACCAATCTGCATTCCTTCCGCAAGTGCCGCCTGCCGCTCTTCCCTGCGTATGTCCATCTCGCGTAAATTCATCGCCGCGTACTCCCTCCTGAATCGGTCGTCATCCTTGAGCATCCTAACCCGCTCACTAAGCTTGTTGGAAAAATCATCATCCCTCGGGTCGTTGGTGTAGACGAATCGCAGAAAATCACGCACCTTCTCGTCCTCCGCCTTCTCATACCCACTTGCATTATAAACCACTTTCGTGATTTTGTCATTAAAATTCGCCCTCTTGTCCTCCACGCATCCAGTTACAAAAGTGTAGCTCGGAAGCCCAAGGGGAGTGCCTTGCTCATCGCGGAAAGGATCATTCTTGCA
>JAEEGL017143595.1_pt1 | contig 85545 bp, 74 predicted proteins | sample 9134231 | NCBI WGS metagenome assembly JAEEGL01 (sample SAMN16246548, study PRJNA631951) | gut metagenome | biome: gut microbiome; feature: rumen; material: fiber-attached | host: Bos | place: Iran: Karaj | collected 2018-10
AAGAGCTTGACAACTATGATAAATACCTTCTCAGCAGTAGCGGCATTCCCGAATGGAACGAGCATGCCTCTGAGGTGAGGGAGGTAGTCTTCGACGAGAGCTTCCAGGATGTCCGCCCCACGAGCACGTATGCCTGGTTCTTCCAGATGTCGAATCTGAAGAAGGTGACGGGCCTTGAGAACCTCAACACGGACTACGTGACCAACGTGGGCTCGATGTTCAACAGCTGCACCGGCCTGAAGAGCATCGACATGAGCAAGTTCAAGGCGCCGAAGACGACGACGACGGCCTATATGTTCAATCACTGCCGCAGCCTTGAAAGCCTCGACCTCTCTTCTTTGGGGATCACCTCATCTACCAACACGAAGCGCATGTTCTACGACTGCTCCGGCCTGAAGGAGCTGACCGTCCCCGAGAGCTACTCCAACCTGGCCTCCGACGCGTGCGAGGGCGTGGGCAGCGCCTCGAGTCCCTGCAAGCTGACCGCCGTGGGCTTCAAGCCCGAGGGCACATCCTCCGGCCCGGGCTACATCGTGTGGAAGGGCGGCTACTTCCAGCTCTTCGCCATGGGCGACGTGAACCATGACTATTATGTCGATGTGACCGACGTGATGCTGATGGTCAACTTTTGCCTCAATATTCCGGTGAGTCCGTTCTACAAGGAAAACGCCTTCATGAATGATGACGATTACATCGATGTGACCGACGTGATGATCTTGGTCAACGTGATTCTCTCCAGCAAGAGCAACGGCGTACCCGCCAACTCGCGGACGCTTCTCAACGACGCGATGCGCCTCTCCGGCAATGGTGACCGCGTGACGCTTCATCTCGACGCCGCGGAGAACTTCACCGCAGGCGAGCTGACGCTGACGCTCCCCGAAGGTTGCACGCTGAAGTCGGCTCGCATGGATGATGGCCGCCGTGACGGGCATCAGGTGAGCGTGCGGCGGATCTCCGACGACACCTATCGTCTGTTGTTCCACAGCAACAACGGCTCGGAGCTTCGTCCAGGCAGTACGCCGCTCCTCCACCTGTCATTGGAAGGCCTCCATCATGGTGATGTGAGGTTGAGCGACATCCTGCTCACCAACCGTTACTATGAGTCCGTCGTCCTTCCCGATGTGGAGGGTGTGGCTACGGGCATAGACGAGCTGGCGGCTGATGATGCCGACATGCCGACCTACAACATGCAGGGCATGAAGGTGGAAACTCCCCGCAGGGGTGTTTATATCCGCAACGGCAAGAAGGTGGTCGTGAAGAAATGAGACGAGCCAGGCATCGCCTGCCCCGTGAAATCGATCTGCAAGAGGATGTGTCAAGAATAGGGCACATCCTCTTTTCTCAAATGGCTACTTGTTTTCAGTAACGGCTACATTCAGCAACGGTTACAATCAGTAACGGCGATGTGTTTTCAGTAACGGCTACGTGATTTGATGGCAGCAACGGCCAACACTAGACCAGCCACCATCAGCAGCAGGCAAACGGCAATAAAGAGATTGCTGTCGATCATCCTTGTCGGATAGCCGATGATCAGCATGATGAGACCCAACAGAAAAACAGGGATGCCACCATGCATCAGTTTTTTCTTCATCTTGGAAGGCATTATCGCATGATTTTATGTGCAAAAGTAGGGAAAAATCTTATTTGTAGATGGATTTCAATGAAAAAAAAGGCATTTTTCACCTAAATTCTCGGAAAAAATTGTCGGTGTGGAGAAAAAGTAGTACCTTTGCACCGCATTTTGCAAAAATATCAACAATTTATTTAAAAAAGTATGAATCAATACGAAACCGTTTTCATTTTAACTCCCGTTTTGTCTGATGATCAGATGAAGGAAACGGTCGCTAAATTCAAGGGCGTCCTCACAAATGCAGGCGCAGAGATTTTGAATGAAGAGGCCTGGGGAAGACTGAAGCTGGCTTATCCGATCCAGAAGAAGTCATCAGGATTCTATGTCCTGATGGAGTTCAAGGCTGAGCCAGAAGTAATCAAAACACTTGAGACCGCTTACAGGCGCGACGAGAAAGTCATCCGCTTCCTTACCGTGAAGCTCGACAAGTATGCCGCACAGTATGCTGAGAAAAGACGTATTAAATTAGGTAAAAAAGAAGAGGAGGCTTAACCATGGCAGAGAAAGATACAGAAATCCGTTACTTGACCCCACCGTCGGTTGACACCAAGAAGAAAAAGTATTGCCGTTTCAAGAAGAGCGGTATCAAGTATATCGACTACAAGGATCCTGAATTCTTGAAGAAGTTTCTCAATGAGCAGGGTAAGATCCTTCCAAGGCGCATCACCGGCACCTCTTTGAAATATCAGAGAAGAGTGGCAACAGCCGTGAAGCGTGCCCGCCAGATTGCTCTCCTTCCTTACGTAACTGATCTGATGAAATAATAAATAAGGAGGAAACAATATGAAGATTATACTGAAAGAAGATATCGTCGGTCTGGGATACAAGAACGACGTGGTGGATGTGAAGCCCGGTTATGGCCGCAACTATCTCATCCCGACAGGAAAAGGTGTCATCGCTTCCAGCTCTGCTCTCAAGCAGTTGGCAGAGAATATGAAGCAGCAGGCACATAAGATCGAGGCCCAGAAAGCTGCTGCCCAGAAACGTGCCAACCAGTTGGAGGGTGTCGTTGTTGAGGTGGCTGCAAGAGTGAGTGCTACTGGTATGCTCTATGGTTCGGTCAACACCGCCATCGTCGCTCAGGAGCTCGCCAAGAAAGGCATTGAGGTCGACCGTAAGATCATCACCATGCGTGATATCAAGACACTGGGTGACTTTGAGGCTGTTGTGCATTTCTTTAAGGATGTGGAGGTGAAACTGCCTGTCAAGGTGGTGGCTGAGAATCCTGAGGAACTGGCCAAGAAGGTGGAGAAACCTGTGGAGCAGGCTCCTGCCGAGGAAGCTAAGGAGGAGGAGACTCCTGCCGAGGTGGAAGAAGAGGAAGAAGCTCCTGCTGCCGAATAACACATTTCTTATATAGAAACATCAGCATCCCGACGACCTTTTGTGGGCGTCGGGATGTTTCGTCATAAAAAATGAACTAGTTCATTTTGTTCTGAGCTTGATTTTCTGTAACTTTGCAACCCGATGCAAGCATGTTGCTGCATCATGTTGTTAATAACCGTCCACAGTCAACCTTTTGCATGGATGACGGACGTAATAAATGATTTATTGTTAAAAGATGAAAGCATTTGTTTTTCCCGGACAGGGAGCACAGTTTGTAGGTATGGGCAAAGACCTCTATGAGGGTAACGAGCAAGCCCGTGAGTTGTTTGAAAAAGCTAACGAGATTCTTGGATATAGAATCACAGATATCATGTTTGAGGGGACAGACGAAGACCTCAAGCAGACGAAGGTGACACAACCTGCTGTGTTTTTGCATAGTGTCATCAGTGCATTGTGCATGGGTGAGGATTTCAAGCCCGCCATGGTGGCAGGCCACTCGCTCGGTGAGTTTTCAGCACTGGTGGCTGCCGGGGCACTCAGTTTCGAGGATGGTCTCAGATTGGTTTATGCCCGTGCGATGGCCATGCAGAAAGCCTGTGAGGCCGCACCCTCGACCATGGCAGCCATCATCGGTATGGCTGATGAGAAAGTGGTGGAGATCTGTGCCGAGGTGAGCACCGGTGACCAGGTGGTGGTGGCTGCCAATTTCAATTGCCCGGGCCAGTTGGTTATCTCTGGCAATGTGGAGGCGGTGAAAGAGGCTTGTGCCCGTATCAAGGCCGCTGGGGCAAAGCGGGCTCTTCCGCTCAATGTGGGTGGCGCTTTCCACTCACCACTCATGCAACCCGCCAAAGATGAGTTGCAGAAGGCTATCGAGGCTACCGAAGTGAAAGTGCCTCAGTGCCCTATCTATCAGAATGTGGACGGCATGCCGCATACAGATCCCGAAGAGATCAAGGCCAATCTGATCGCACAGTTGACCAGCAGTGTCAGATGGACACAGTGTGTGCAGAATATGATCAATGATGGTGCCGACGACTTCACGGAGTGTGGACCTGGAAAGGCTCTGCAAGGGATGATCGCCCGCATCAGCAAGGAGGTCACTGCTCACGGTATAGAATAAAATGAACACAAGGGGATGTGGGGCATGATGTGGATGCATCAGGCCCCTCATCTTCTTTTTACACATCATAGTTGTCAGGCAATGAGAGAAAAGATCATTATCTACCAGATTTTCACCAGACTCTTTGGAAACAAGAGTGATAAAAAGATACCTCATGGTTCCATCCAGGAAAACGGATGTGGAAAGATGGAACAGATCACCGATGTGGTGCTCAGCCGCATCAGGCAGATGGGCATCACCCATGTGTGGTACACAGGGGTGATACGCCACGCCACGACCACCCCATACGCCGATTATGGCATCCCTTCGCAGACACCGATGGTCGTCAAAGGGAAAGCGGGGTCGCCCTATGCCATCACCGACTATTATGATGTGGATCCCGATCTGGCTTCCGATGTCAGCAACAGAATGGGGGAGTTGGAGAGTTTGATAGCCCGTACCCACCGTGCCGGCATGAAGGTCATCATCGATTTTGTGCCCAACCATGTGGCAAGAGAGTATCACTCCGTCAGCAAACCGGAGATGGTGAGAGACCTTGGTGCGGATGATGACAGCAGCATGCATTTCTCCATCCGCAACAACTTTTACTATTGTTGGGGGCAACCTCTCGACACGTCGCTCCTGCCTCGACAAGAGGAGGGTGGGGAATATGTGGAATGCCCTGCAAGAGCGACAGGCAACGATCATTTCGACAACCGTCCGGGTGCCAATGACTGGTATGAGACGGTGAAACTGAATTATGGTATCGACTATTGTGATGCTGGTGGAAGGTCGGAGCATTTCTCTCCGATTCCCGACACTTGGGGCAAGATGACCGACATCTTGCTCTTCTGGGCAGCCAAGGGAGTTGATGGGTTCAGGTGTGATATGGCGGAGATGGTGCCTGCGGCATTCTGGCATTGGGCCACCGATAAGGTGAAATACGCTTATCCACATGTCTCCTTCATTGGTGAGGTTTACGATCCTTGTCAGTACCGCAATTATATCGCGGCAGGTTTTGATTATCTCTACGACAAGGTGGGCATGTATGATTGTCTGCGTGACGTCATCTGCCATCGGCGTCCGGCGTCCGACATCACCCGACAGTGGCAGTCTACTGACGACATCCTACCAAGGATGCTTTATTTTCTTGAGAACCACGACGAGCAACGCCTCGCCAGTGATTTCTTCGCAGGTGATGCCTGGAAGGGATTTCCCGCATTGGTGGTGGCCGCGATGATGCATGGGGCTCCCTTTATGCTGTATGCTGGACAGGAATTTGGTGAAAGAGGAATGGATGAAGAGGGATTCAGCGGACTCGACGGGAGAACGACCATCTTCGACTACTGGAGCCTGGACACCATCTGGCGGGGATATTTCGACAGGAGAAAGATCAAAAGAGAGGAGTCACGGTTGCAGAAAGCCTACTCAAAGGTGCTCACACTTGCCAACTGTGAGGATGCCATCCGGGAGGGCTTATTCTTCGACTTGATGTACTGCAATCCGGCATTGTCGGAACGACAATATGCTTTTTTGAGAAAGGTCGGCAGACAACTGGTGCTGGTGGTGGCCAATTTTGATGAGAAGGAGGTGGCCTGTGATGTCGAGATTCCCGCACATGCCATGGAATATCTGCAGATCCGTGATACCGAGGGTGAGGCCATTGACCTGTTGACAGATGAAACTTGCCATTTTCATCTTGCGGAAGGGAAAAAGCTGCATCTGGTATTGCCACCCCTTGGGGCAAGGGTTTACAAAATCATCATATGATCAGATATGAGTAAAGAAGACGAATACCAATTCAACGAACACGGGAAGGAGGAGTTTCCCCCCGCACATACGGCAGAGCACCTGCTCAACCAGACGATGGTCAGAATGTTTGGTTGCGAAAGGTCTTCAAATGCGCATGTGGAAAGGAAAAAGAGCAAGATCAGTTATATGCTCGACCGCAAACCCGACAGGAAACAGGAAAAGGAGATCGAGCGGCGGATGAATGAGCTTATCGAGCAGGATCTGCCTGTCACTTATGAGGTGGTCGACAGGGATGACTTGCCAGAGGGCATCGATGGCTCCAGATTGCCAGAAGGAGCCTCACAGAGCATCAGGCTGGTGAGGATCGGCGACTATGATGTATGTCCCTGTATCGGAAAACATGTGCGGTCAACGGCACAGATCGGGCGTTTTGAGATGTTGGGCACCAATTGGGATGAGCATCAGCGCACTTTCCGTATCCGTTTCAAGGTGGTGCCTTGAGAGATAGCAGGGGTATAGTGGATGATGAACGGTACAATTTTTATCAATAACCTTTTGAGACAGATAATTGGTGTGAGAAAAATCTTTGTCTTGTGGCTGATGATGGGCTTGACGCTCGGAATGCATGCAAGACCAAGGACGTTGCAGGAGATGAGAACTGTGGCTGCCAGTGTGCTCTTGGGAGAAGATGGCGCACGGAAGATCCGGTCACAGAAAGACCTTATGACGCTCGAACAGCGAGAGGGACTGGCCGTCATGGGATTTATGGACGGCGGGTTTGCCATCATGGCTGTCGATGACGCTTTTCCAGCTGTCTTGGGCTATTCAGAGACAGTCTATGATCCTCACACTGGAAACGAGAACTTCAGATGGTGGCTTCAGGCTATGGAGACTGCCACGAGATATGCCACAGAGAAAGATGTCAAGATGGTGAAGCCCGACACCTTGCGGTTTCCGGCATCGGTCAACCCCTTGTTGACCACGAAATGGGACCAGGATAGCCCTTATAATGATCTTTGCCCGTCTCAGATGCCGACCGGATGCGTGGCTACCGCTGCCGCACAGGTGCTCAAATACCATCAATGGCCTTTGCATAGCCATGGGACGGTCTACACCTATTATCCTTTCGGAAATTTTGATGGCAGGATACTTTCCGTTGATCTGGATGGAATGGGCTATAACTATGAGGCCATGCTCGACTCCTACAGTCCATTCGATAAGAGTGTGACCTTCGCCCAGAAATTTGAGGTGGCCAAACTGATGTATCACATCGGACTGTCGATGAAAGCTCAATACGCGGCCGACGGTACGGGTGCATACAGTGAGACCTTATGCCATGGCTTGCGCAACCATTTTGACTATCCCTTGGCCGTGGACGTTGAAAGGAAGGACTATACCACAGAGGAATGGATGGACATGATCTTCTGGAATATCAGCAGAGGTATGCCCATCATCTATGGGGGTTCCGATGAGAAATATTCAGGACACGAGTTCGTGCTGCATGGCTACAATCAGGACGGACTGGTGTTTATCAACTGGGGATGGGGAGGTAGTCTGGATGGATATTACAACTTGAGTGCCTTGAGTGTCTACTGGGGATTGTATGAATTGTCCTATTATCAGGACATGGTGCTCAGGGTGTCTCCTGTCTATACTCTTCCGGAGATGATGACGGTAGAAGTGGCGCAGCCGGGTACATTAGCTGAACAGATCGGATACGAACGGATAGATTCGGTAACAGCACTTTGTGTGAGAGGTACTCTCAACGGCACTGATTTCAGGACATTACGCAGAATGGCAGGCTCGGATGCAACAGGACATGGCACCATGGGTAGCCTCTCCTACCTAGACTTGAGTGAAGCTCATATTGTGGAGGGTGGGGAGCCCTACCTGAAGCTTGATGATCAAGTCTATACCACCAGCAATGACCAGATGCCGCCCCTTGCTTTTTATCAGTGTTCGATGCTGATAGACGTGAGCTTGCCTCATGGCTTGAAATCCTACGGCGACGGTGTCTTTGCAGAATGTAGTAATCTTGACCGGGTGTCATTGACCGCCAGTGATGAGTGCTCTTTCGTGGTAGACGGGCCTTTTGTCTTCAATCATCAGAGAGATGAACTGATAGAATGTCTGCCTGTTGACGGTCGGGAGGATGTGGAATACTGTGTGCCAGAGGGCGTGACATCCATCCATGACTATGCTTTTTCGGGAAGATATTTGTATGAGCGTCTGTCCTTGCCTTCTACGCTCCTGTCAGCCGGAAAGTATGCCTTCAATCGTTGCTACGACCTTTCCTGCACTTATCTGTATGCCAAGGAACCGCCAGTCATCGATGAGACCACCGTAGATTTGCTGGATATCTCGTTGCGGACACTTTATGTGCCCAAATCTACTGCCTCGTTATATAAGAAGGCCGTGGGATGGTCGAAATACAGGAATAATATCAAGGAGTGGGTTGTGGATCGGATTGACGCTCCTCAGGCCGTTCCATTCCTACAGACGGGCAGGGCTTACGACCTCACAGGAAAACCCATAGGTCTCCCCTTGTCCGGGCATGGCCGCTTGCCAGGAGGCATCATCGTAAAGGATGGCAGAAAAGTGCTGGTCAGATAGCCTGGCCTATTTACCAATGAAAAACCGGAGCATGAATCATGTCGATGCTCCGGTTTTTTTACTTGGTCTCAATTTCCTCTTTCATATCGATATATTCCTTTTTTGCATCATAAAACTCATACTGCAAAAAAGCCATCTTCTGTGAGGAAATCACATGCACGCCTAAACCATATTTGAATTGCCATTTGCGTTTCAAGGAAATCATACCTTGATTGATGTAGGCAGCTACATAAGGATGGACATGCAAGTAGAAGGTCTTGACACCAATCTTGTTGACTAGGTGGTCAATTTTGCTCTCTAATTGGTCTGTAAATAAAATGCTCGACTTGATCTTTCCTTTGCCGAAGCAGGTAGGACAGGTCTCTTCCACACTGACATCCATGGCGGGGCGTACCCGTTGTCTGGTGATCTGCATCAGACCAAATTTGCTCAAGGGTAGAATGTTGTGGCGGGCACGGTCTTTCTGCATGTTCTTGCACATGCGCTCATACAGCAACTGTCGGTCTTCGGCAAGATTCATGTCGATGAAGTCGACGATGATGATACCGCCCATGTCGCGTAGTCGCAGTTGCCGCGCCAGTTCATCAGCAGCACCGAGATTCACATCGAGTGCGTTCGCTTCCTGTCCATTGGCTGAGCGTGTGCGGTTGCCGCTGTTCACGTCCACCACATGCATGGCCTCCGTGTGCTCTATGATCAGGTATGCACCATGCTTGTAATTCACGGTTTTGCCGAAACTCGACTTAATCTGCTTCGTCACGTTGAAATTGTCGAATATCGGCACCTGTCCCGTGTACTGTTTCACGATGTCCACCTTCTCAGGGGCGATGAGGGTGACATACTGCTTGACCTCTTTCCACACCTCTGGGTCGTTGATATGGATGTTCTCATAAGAAGGGTTGAAGAGGTCACGCAAAAGAGCCACTGCCCTTCCTGTTTCCTCAAACACCAGTTGTGGTCGTGTAGGTGTCCTTTGTACCTTCATGATGGCGTCATCCCAACGCTTCAGCAATACCTTGAGCTCGGTGTCAAGCTCCGCCACACGTTTACCCTCAGCCACTGTGCGCACGATCACTCCAAAATTTTTGGGTTTGATGCTCTGTATCAGTTGCTTGAGGCGGGCGCGCTCTTCACCGCTCTTGATCTTTGTAGAGACAGAAACTTTATCATTGAAGGGAATGAGTACCAGGTATCGTCCTGCAAAACTCAATTCACCTGTAAGTCGTGGACCTTTTGTCGAAATAGGTTCTTTTACAATCTGCACCAGAACTTCCTGCCCCGTGGTGAGTGTGGTGGCGATACTGCCGTCTTTTTTCAGGTCTGGAAGGCGACTGGCTTTGGAGATAGGATAAAGTTTCTTTCTGTCGCTCTGTACCTGCTTCAGGTACTTGGCGTATGAGCTAAATTGGCTTCCTAAGTCAAGATAATGGAGAAAGGCGTCACGCTCAAAACCGACATCTACGAAACAGGCATTCAACCCTGGCATGAGTTTTTTTACCTTGGCAATGTAGATGTTGCCTACTGAAAATGATGCCGAGCGAGTCTCACTTTGATACTCTACGAGTTTCTTGTCCTCCAGCAGAGCAATCGAGATTTCCTTCGCACGGACATCAATCACTACTTCGCTGGTCATTCTTCACAATCTTTACTTAAAAAGGCATGTCCTGAAATCCAAGAGACGGTTTTCTTTGACATGCCATTCAGCCGAATAGACTTCAGAGAGTTCTGCCTATGGCTTACTTGCTCTTATGTCTGTTCTTTCTCAGTCTTTTTTTCCGCTTGTGAGTGGCCATCTTGTGGCCCTTCTTTTTCTTTCCGTTTGGCATAAATGTTTATTTTATATGGGTTTATTTGATATATGGATGGTCTGCGGGAATCAATTCCTCAGAGATAGTGATGATATCAGTCTTCATCAGTGACGTCCTCACCTTTCATCTTAGCCACGAAACTCTTGGCAGGCTTGAAACTGGGAAAGTCGTGTGCTCCGATGACAATGGTGGTGTTTTTTGAAATGTTGCGTGCAGTCTTCTCGGCTCTGTGTTTTACCACGAAACTTCCAAACCCTCTCAAGTACACGTTTTCTTTTTCAAGAAGGCTGTTCTTGATCACTTCCATAAATGCTTCTACTGTGACGGATACGTCTTTCTTAGCAAGGCCTGTTGTGGCTGAAATTTGATTGATGATATCTGCCTTGGTCATTGTTCTTATGTTTTTTGTTAAATATTAATAGTCCTTTTCGTTAACGGAATGCAAATATACGAGTTTTTGACGTGATATGAAAATTTATCTTTGATTTTTTGAGAAAAACCCCACAAAAACCCTTGTTTTTATCTAATTGTCAAGATTTTAATATGTTATAACACCTCTTTGATGGAAAAAAGGCCGGCAGGTTGTGATATAAACAGTTACGTTTGATAGCGTAAATCAGCTCCTATAAAAACAGCGGACTGAAGTCAGCCCGCTGTTTTTATCGTCATATTTCATCTCAGAAATTCCACCAGTGTTTTGCTTTGGGTGCCTCATGGTCGCTCAGACTCGTCTTCTTGGCTTCTGCAATCATGTCATTAAACGATTTGTGCTCTTTGATCATGTTGTAGATCATGCCCCAGTCGGGAAGTCCACCGACATTACGGTCGTCAATCCATATCTCTGCCTTGATTTTGCGGGAGAAGTGGTTGTTGCACTCCTTGCGCTCCTCTGGGTAGTCCTTGTTGACGGCGTAAAACTCCACGCCACGTTTCCGGCACCATTCCACGGCATCCTCAAGCAATTGTCCTTCGCGGATGGTCCACAAAATCACCTTGTGCCTTTCCTTGATGAGCAACTTGAGTGTCTCGGTGGCGAACGGCTCTTCCGGACCAATCTCTGGATATCTGTTCTCGACGATTGTGCCGTCGAAATCCACTGCGATCGTCATGCTTAGAGTTTGATGGAGGTATCGTCCTTACTGCTATAGTGGCTGTTGCTGTAGTTGCCGTAGCTTCCATAGCTTCCATAACCGCCGTAGCTTCCATAGCCACCGTAACGGCCATAACCGCCATATCTGCCATAACTGGTGTAGCGGCTGTACTTGCCGTACTTGCCATAGCCATAGTAGTAACCATACTTCTTTTTCGACATGTCGATACCATTGATGACAATGGCCATGTTGGGGAGCTTCTTCTCCTCGGAGAGTTGGTTGACAAGGTCGAAACTTGATTTCGGTGTGTAGTCGGCACGGCACATGTAGATAGTGGCGTCGATCACGCGGCCTACCTGCAGTGTATCCGTCACAAGACCCACAGGAGCGGTATCGATGAGCACATAGTCGTAGTTGGCCTTCAGAATGTCGACGACAATCTCCAGAGACTGGCGGGAAATCAACTCAGAGGGGTTGGGTGGCACAGGACCGGCGAGAAGCAGGTCGAGGTTGCCGTTTACTCCTGAAGGAATGATCTGTGCCTTCACATCGTCCTCGCTGGGATGCTCCTGAGCGAGAAGAGGTGTGATACCGTGCTTGTGGTCATCAATCTCAAACAACTCAGCCAGACGGGGTTTACGGATATCAAGACCCACCAGCACCACTTTCTTGCCTAAGAGTGCGAAACTCACGGCCAAGTTGGCACAGTTGAATGTCTTGCCCTCACCCGACGTGGTGGAGGTGAACATGATGACTTTCTGCCCTTCTCGCAGCATGAACTGCACATTCGTACGCATGGCGCGGAAGATTTCCTCCATCTGGTTGTTCTTGTTCTCGTGGACCACAATGTCGGCTTTTGTCTTGGCGGTCTCACTGGCCACAGCCACATCGGCGATGATAGGCAACTGGGTGAGGCGAGCCACGTCGTCGTGTCCCTCAATCTTGTAACGGAAGAATTTCAGCAGGAAGAGCACCAAACCCGGCACGAGCAGACCGACTACCATAGCGATAGGGATGACAACAGTAGGTACAGGTGTCACCTGGCCGCCGGCCTCAGGATACTCAATGAGTTTGCCTTTATCAGCTGTAGATGCCAGGGAGATGGAGTTCTCCTCACGTTTTTGGAGAAGCATCAGGTAAAGACCTGAGCGCACTTCCTGTTGACGGCCAATCTGATTGAGCATACGCTCTTGCTCAGGTGTGGCAGAGATCTGACCAGCAAATTTGTTGTATTGTGCTGAGATGGCGTTGCGCTGAATCTCCATATTTTTGCGGCTCTGTGCCATGGCTCTCTTGATACTTCCGCTAAGGTCATCAAGTTGTGAGGTCAGGGGCACCACGGTGGGGTTGTCCTCAGTGGCCGTGCGCAACAGGCGGTTACGGCGGAGCACGATCTCATTGTAGCGGTTGATCAAGCTTGAAGCTGTAGCGTCGCTCAATCCCACGTTGGAGGGAAGCGTCTGATATTGGTTCTCGGGATTGTTCATGTAATCCGAGATACTGTTGAGCAATTCCACTTGGGTGTTGGCATCAGCAAGTCTACGGTCATATTCAGACTGGCTTCCCATGGCTGTGCTTGCATTCATACGGAGTTCAGTCATGTGCTGGCTCTTCTTGTAGGCCTCAAGTTGGCCTTCAGTCTCACCCAGTTCGGCGTTGATCTTCTCCAGACGGCTGTTGATGAAGTCCTCTGTGCGGTAAGCTACCTCGTTCTTGTCCTCATTGGCCTGACGGTTGTAGCATACAGCAATCTGGTTGAGATAGTCAACCGCTCTTCTTGGAATTTCGTCGATCACCGACATTCTCACAATTGTGGTAGCCTTGGAAGTTGGCTGCACCGTGAAGTAGCGTTTGAATTTAGAGGAAGCCCTGTTGGGAGAAATGATCGAGACATAGAGCGTGCTCCCTTCACTGAGCTTGGAGTTGCCGTTGGATGTGAAGGAGATGTTACCAGCACGTGTCTTGATCACTTGCGGCAGGGTAGCAAAGGTCTTGTCGATGCTGTAGGGACCCTTTGTGTAGCCGTCTTCTAGGCTGACTCTGTAGGTACCAGTGACATGGTAGTTACCTTTTTCATAATTGATCTCCAGGAAGATGGGTGAATTCAGGTTGTCGAGGTGAGCAGCGTCGATGTCCACCGTGACAGGTTGATTCTTGTAGACAAGAATGTTCTTCACTCTTCCTTTCAACTCATACGTCACGTAGAGTTTGAGGTCTCTCACCACATCAGTGGCAAGGATACGGGATGAGAGGATCTCCATCTCATTGTCAATACCTTCAGTATTGGAAATGATACCCAGGTTGGAGGCGCTCATCATTGATCGTCTGCTACTGGGGTTGTCTTCATCCTTGATGAGCATTTTGGCCGTCGCTGAGTATCTCGGCGTCGTATACCTTAAATAGATGGCAGTCAAACCAAGGCAGATGATCAGCGAAAGTGCGAACCATTGCCAGTTGAGAATGAATGCTTGAAAAAGTGAGCGGAAATTGAAGAATGACAGTTCCTCATTGTCTCTCACATTTTCGGTCGTCGTTACTACCTTGTTGTTCTCTTCCATTTTTTATTTGATTAGTTCTATTTTGCTTACAAGTCCTTTTTCTCTGCTCTCCGGAGGAGATATTGTCCATAATCGTTGTTGTGCATCTGCCGGGCAGACTCAAGCAACTCTTCCTTGCTGATCCAGCCGTTTTCGAAAGCGATCTCCTCCAGGCATGACACCTTGAGTCCCTGCCGCTTCTCGATCACCTCGATGAAGGTGCTGGCTTCTGCCAGACTGTCGTGTGTGCCGGTGTCGAGCCAGGCAAAACCCCGCTGGAGTGTCTCCACTTTCAGCTGGCCGCGCTTCAGATATTCCTGATTGACAGTGGTGATCTCCAGTTCTCCTCTTGCACTGGGCTTGATGTTCTTGGCGATCTCCACCACGGAGTTGGGATAGAAGTAGAGTCCTACGACGGCATAGTTGCTTTTGGGATGGGCGGGCTTCTCCTCGATGCTCAGGCATTTGCCTGTCTTGTCAAATTCTGCCACGCCATAGCGCTGGGGATCGTTCACAAAGTATCCGAAGACGGTGGCCTCGTTGTTGCCGGCATTCACAACGGCTTGTTGCAGGATTTGTGTAAACCCGGGACCATGGAAAATATTGTCGCCAAGCACCATGCAGACGCTGTCGTCGCCGATGAACTCCTCACCGATGATGAACGCTTGTGCCAATCCTTCTGGTCGTGGTTGCTCGGCATATGAGAAACGTACGCCAAACTCATGACCGTCACCCAACAGACGCTGGAAACTGGGCAGGTCGGTAGGGGTGGAGATGATGAGAATATCGCGGATGCCGGCGAGCATCAAGGCAGAAATAGGATAATACACCATTGGCTTGTCGAAAATAGGTATCAGTTGCTTGCTGATGCCTTTTGTAATCGGATACAAGCGGGTGCCTGAACCTCCTGCCAATACGATTCCTTTCATGTTGTTGACTTAAAAATGTAAGTTCTTGATAAACGAAATGACATGTCTTTTTTGCCGCCAATGATGACTTCATGGCAGTTTAGGGCGCAAAGTTACAAATAAAACTTTAATTAGTAGTACTAAAATCTTCAAAAACTTTATTTTTTATTTTTATTTAGACTTTTTTCCCTTATGTATCTGATTGGCGACTCGTTTGAGAAGGAATTCATATTGAGCATTGTAGTATTTTTATTTCTGCAAATATGCCTACTTTATCTTTTTTTGTTGTACCTTTGCACGCATCTACAACCGATTGTTTTAAAAATTTAACATTAATATATAAATATGGGATTATTTTCATGGCTTTTTGGCAAGAAGGCCAATCAAGAGGTGAAAATCGGCGGCATGGAAGATTACATGACGCTTGTCAGGGTTTACTTGCAGGCTTGTATGGCCGAGCGAATGGGTATCACCAATTTAGGCATGCTGCCAGATCTTCGCACATTTAAAACCACCTTGAAAGTGCCTACCCAGAATAATAAATTAGGGCCGGGCGAAAAAAGCAGGTGTAAGAAAATAATGAAAGAAATTTACAATACAGACGACACGTTCTTTAGCGAGATAGATGCTTCTGTGAAGAAAAACTGCAAGAAGCCTCAAGACCTGCAGTCATTCATGTATCAGTTTCAGGCATTCATGCAAGATCTGATGATGCTCACTGGCAACCTGATGAAATTCAAACTCAGGCTTCCCTCGTTTTTTAAAAAGGCACTCTATACCATGACGGAGAAGACGGTGAGTGATATCTTCAACAAAAACGACTTCAAGGATGCCAGTGTCGTCAAGTCTGTGCTCTCGGTCAGGCAATGTAACAACCGTTTGGGATTCAGCCAGAAGTGGGTCACTGATTTCGTCTATCAGGTGGTCATGCTGGCCAAGAAGGAACCAAAGCCGAAAGAAGACGCCACACCCTCCGCAAAATGAAAAAAAACCGCAAATATTTGGTTGTTCTGATTTTATGCAGTAATTTTGTGGGCAAAATGTAGTTATGGCTGTAGAAGACAAGACAATTAATCTCTTTTCCACACGTGTCAGGCAATTGCTTTTGCAATATGAGAAGTTGGAATCTGAGAACCGACAGCTCAAGGACTTGTTGGAGGAGAGAGGTAACGCCATCCAAGGTCTGGAAAAACAGTTGAAGTCTCTGCAGAATGACTACAACCATCTGGTCGCAGCCAAGGTGATTGAGGCTGGCGAGGGCGATCTGGAGGCTGCCAAAGCCAAAATCGCCCAGTTGATCAGAAATGTCAATAAGTGCATCACGCTTCTTAGTGAGAAATAACGTGAGCAATGTCTGAAGAAAGAAAAAAACTCAGTATAAGACTCCATGTCTACGATACAGAGATTCCGGTGGCAGTCTATCCGGAAGAAGAAGAACTGTATCGAAGGGCTGCGAAGTTGATTACCAGTACGGTCACATATTATACGGCTCGCGCACAAGGACGGAAAAGCGCGATCGACATTCTTTATATGTCGCTGATAGAGATTGCGCTCAAGTTTGTGAAGGAAGAAGAGCGCAACGACGTACAACCTTTCCATGATATTCTCGCTAAACTCACATCGGAGATTGAGGAGGCACTTGGGGAGACCAAGAATTAGCACGCTGACCGGCATTTGTCGGGAGGATGTGATTTTCAGGCGGATTATCATCTAATAACAATATATATATTATTCTATTAAACAATGAGTATCATAGCGACTATTATCATTGCGCTCGTCTGTCTCGCCGCAGGCGGGTGTGCAGGCTACATGCTTTTCCTCCATGTCATCAAGGGGAAATATAATCAAATGGTGGATGCTGCCAACAGAGATGCTGAGGTCATCAAAGAGAAAAAACTGCTGGAAGTCAAAGAGAAATTCCTCAATAAAAAATCGGAATTGGAAAAAGAGGTGCAGTCACGCAACCAGAAACTTCAACAAAGTGAGAGCAGACTGAAGCAGCGGGAGATATCACTCAACCAGCGACAGGAGGAACTCGGACGCCGCCGGCAAGAGGTGGAGCAGGAGCAGAAACGTATCGAGAACGAGAAAAAAATCATGCTCATCAAGCAAGATGAACTGGCCAAAATGCAGATTCAGGAGCGGGAGAAATTGGAAGAACTCTCTGGCTTGAGTGCCGAGGAAGCCAAAAACCGACTCGTGGAAAGCCTTAAGGACGAGGCCCGCACGGATGCTGCCAGTTATATCAACGAGATCATGGATGAGGCTAAACTCAATGCCAATGCACAGGCCAAGAAGATTGTCATCCAGACCATACAACGCGTAGCTACCGAGACCGCCATTGAGAATTCCGTCAGTGTGTTCCACATCGACAATGATGAGGTGAAAGGACGCATCATCGGCAGGGAAGGCCGTAATATCAGGGCACTTGAGGCTGCTACCGGTGTAGAGATCGTCGTCGACGACACCCCTGAGGCCATCGTCATCTCTGCCTTTGATCCTATCCGCCGTGAGGTGTGCCGGCTGGCACTACACCAACTCGTGGCCGACGGCAGAATCCACCCGGCACGTATAGAAGAGGTGGTGGCAAAGGTAAAGAAACAACTCGACAACGAGGTGATAGAGACCGGAAAACGTACGGCCATTGACTTGGGCGTGCATGGACTGCATCCTGAGCTCATCCGCATCATCGGCAAGATGAAATACCGTTCATCTTATGGACAGAACCTCTTGCAGCATGCAAGGGAAACGGCCAACCTTTGTGCGGTCATGGCCTCCGAACTGGGACTTAATCCCAAAAAAGCCAAGCGCGCCGGATTGCTCCACGATATCGGAAAGGTGCCCGATGAGGAGAGCGACCTGCCACATGCACTCTATGGTGCCAAGATCGCAGAGAAATACAAGGAGAAACCCGATATCTGCAACGCTATCGGTGCCCATCACGATGAGATGGAGATGAACACGCTGCTCGCACCGATCGTGCAGATCTGTGATGCCATCTCTGGAGCCCGTCCTGGAGCCCGCAGAGAAATTGTCGAAGCCTATATTAAGCGTCTCAACGATTTGGAGGCCATTGCGATGAGTTATCCCGGAGTGACCAAGACCTATGCCATCCAGGCCGGACGTGAGTTGCGTGTCATCGTCGGAGCCGACAAGATGGACGACAAACAGACCGAGGCGCTCTCAGGAGAAATCGCCAATAAGATACAGAACGAAATGACCTATCCCGGACAGGTGAAAATCACCGTCATCAGGGAGACCCGTTCTGTGGCTTTTGCCAAATAAGACAACATTCATGACAATATTGGTCAAGAAAGCCATTCCCCTGGGAGTGGCTTTCTTGATATACTAAGGTAAACCTTTTCTAATATGCAACTGTTTCAAAATCCTCTTTTTAGAGACGTTATCCTGTTTCTGGCTATCGTCTTGCTGATCGTGTTTTGTGTGGATAAGTCCAGACAGAACGTGAGAACCCGCAATGCCTTATATAATTGTGTTTATGCCCTCTATGGGGCAGCTGTCGTGAAGCTGATCCAGATACTTGACAAGTTGATGGATTTTGGATGGGGCTGTCAGGTGATGGGGCTGGCCATTGTGGCAGGGGCGGCCATGGCATACGCAAAGTGGTTGGGGCCCAAGGACGACATTCCATACAACCAATTGTTCAGGAGCATCGGATGGCTGATCCTTTTGCTTACCGCAATCATGCAAATGGGCTTCCTTTACCTGGCACTGGTCCGTCAATGAGATATTCTGTTCAATCATCTCTCCCCCCGCCAGGAATCCTCGTTTTTGCTCATTAGGGTATCCGTGTGCAGATTTTTGCGTAATTCATTAATAGCCAACTTGTCATTGAAAAAAGGGGTCAGAAGGAGAGAATAGATGTAAAAAAATAATCACTAAAATACCTTAAAATCCCTATTTTCGATACTGTTATTTTGGTCAACAAACGGATATTTATATTATCTTTGTATCCGATTTCAATCGACTTTTTTTTCAATTTGCTTAATGCGGAAATTTTTAAAGTTGACCAAAACGGGAAACTTTTTGAAAATTTTGAGAGGAAATGTTTTCTAAAAAGAATAACTGACCAAATGAAGGAATTTACAATTTTGAAGCGTGACGGCAAGCGTGACCGCTTCTCACTCGACAAAATCATGAATGCCATTATCAAGGCTTTCCAGTCTGTTGGAGAGACTGCAGATCTTGGCTCTATCTCAAAGATTATCAGTCATTTAAATATCACCGACAATATCACTGTCGAGGATATTCAAAACGAGGTGGAGGAGGCCTTGATGCGGGAGGGTCATTTCAAGGTTGCCAAGTCATTCATGCTTTATCGTCAGAAGCATACAGAGGACCGTGAGACGATGGAGCGGTTGAAATTTTTGGCAGACTACTGTGATGCTGCCAACGCAGCAACTGGTTCAAAGTATGACGCCAATGCCAATGTGGAACATAAAAATATTGCTACCCTCATAGGTGAGTTGCCTAAGTCAAGTTTTATTCGCCTCAACCGCAGGTTGCTCACCGACCGTATCAAGAAAATGTATGGCAAAGATTTGGCCGATGAATACATTGACAAACTTTCCAAGCATTTCATTTACAAGAACGATGAGACTTCGCTAGCCAACTATTGTGCATCGATCACCATGTATCCTTGGCTCATTGGAGGCACGATGTCCATAGGCGGTAATTCCACTGCTCCCACCAACCTCAAATCCTTCTGTGGAGGTTTTGTCAACATGGTCTTCATGGTGTCGAGCATGCTCAGTGGTGCATGTGCCACACCAGAGTTCCTCATGTATCTCAACTACTTCATCGGATTGGAATATGGCACAGACTATTGGAAAAATCCCGACCGCGTGGTCGATCTCTCCGTCAAGCAGCGCAGCATCGACAAGATGATCACCGACTGCTTCGAGCAGATTGTCTATTCCATCAACCAACCAACCGGCGCACGCAACTATCAGGCGGTCTTCTGGAATATCGCTTATTATGACCGTTATTATTTCAAGAGTCTTTTTGGCAACTTCTATTTCCCAGATGGTTCACAGCCCGACTGGGACGGACTGTCTTGGTTGCAGAAACGCTTCATGAAATGGTTCAACAAAGAGCGTACAAAGACGGTGCTCACCTTCCCGGTGGAGACCATGGCTTTGCTTACGTCTGATGGCGATGTCATCGATAAGGAATGGGGAGATTTCACCGCTGAGATGTATGCAGAGGGACATTCCTTCTTCACATATATGAGTGACAACGCCGACTCGCTGAGTTCATGCTGCCGTCTGCGCAACGAGATACAGGACAATGGCTTCAGTTATACACTTGGGGCAGGGGGTGTCTCCACAGGCTCGAAGAGCGTGCTCACCATCAACCTCAACAGGTGTGTGCAATATGCCGTCAACAATGGTCAGGACTACCGCGAGTACCTCTCTCATATCATAGACCTTTGTCACAAGGTGCAGCTGGCCTATAATGAGAATCTCAAGGAACTCAAGGAGCACGGCATGCTGCCGCTCTTTGACGCCGGCTATATCAATATCGGCAGGCAATACCTTACCATCGGTGTCAACGGTCTGGTGGAGGCTGCTGAGTTTATGGGGCTGGAGATCACCGACAATCCCAAATATCTCGCTTTCGTGCAGGAGATCCTCGGACTCATCGAAAAATACAACAAGCAGTACCGCACGAAGGATGTGCTCTTCAACTGCGAGATGATACCTGCTGAGAACGTGGGAGTGAAGCATGCCAAGTGGGACCGTGAGGACGGCTATTTCGTGCCGCGCGATTGCTACAACAGTTATTTCTATGTCGTAGAAGACGATTCACTCAATATTATCGACAAATTCAAACTCCATGGCGCACCATATATCGAGCACCTCACAGGTGGTTCGGCGCTCCACATGAATCTTGAGGAGCACCTCTCGCAACAGCAGTACCGCCAGTTGCTCAAAGTGGCTGCGAAGGAAGGATGCAACTACTTCACCTTCAACATTCCCAACACGATCTGCAACGACTGCGGACACATCGACAAGCGCTATCTCAAGGAGTGCCCACATTGCCATTCAAAAAACATCGACTATATGACCCGCATTATCGGATATCTGAAGCGCGTAAGCAATTTCTCCCAACCGCGTCAGGAGGAGGCACAGCGCAGGTTCTATGCCGGTCAGGAAAAATTTACAGTTTAATATCTCAAACCTTTAAACCCAAGCAGTGATGCTGAAATACGTCAATACAGGAATTGTTTTCCAGGAGATACCCGACGAGGTGACGCTCGCCATCAATATTTCTAATTGTCCTTGCCATTGTCCGGGATGCCACAGCAAGTATCTGTGGGAGAACATCGGGATACCCCTCACTCCCATGGCGATCACGGAAATGATGGGGCATTATGGTGCGGGCGTCACCTGCATCGCTTTTATGGGAGGCGATGCTGATCCATCCTATGTCAACACGTTGGCGCGCTTCGTGCATAGGGAGTTCCCGCAGATGAAGGTTGCATGGTATAGCGGGAGGCAAAGGATTCCCTCCTCGGTGAGGAAAGCCGATTTCGACTATATCAAGGTAGGCCCCTACATCGCTCATCTGGGGTGTCTGAAGGACCGTACGACCAACCAGAGACTTTACAAGAAAGCCTCGGGTGATGACTTCACGGATGTAACGTCTGCTTTTTGGAAATGATGGATGGATCTCAGGCGGTGGCTATAGTGTGTGCCAATTCTCTCACGACATTAGGGCTGAGGGAATTGCTGCATAATGTGTTGCCGCCAGGAGTGGAGATCGTTACTTTTTCTAATGTCGCCCAACTGCGTGAGCAGGGCGACCGATTTGTGCATTATTTCGTCGATATCAGTTCCTTGTTGCCCGACAAGGCTTTTTTTCAGGAAAGAAACAGGAAAACCATCGTGCTCACCACCACGCCCGACCATGAGGCGCAGTTGCCTGAGTTTCATTGCCTTTGTGTGGCGGTGCCCGAGAATCAACTATTGCGGGCCCTTCTGATGATCCAGCAGCGGGGGCACAACCATAGGAACAACATTTCTATGGTCGGAAAAAACAAAAAACGGCTCACCCCGCGTGAGGTAGAGGTACTCTCGTTGGTCGCTCAAGGTCTAATCAACAAGGAGATTGCCGACCGGCTGCATATCAGTCTGGCCACAGTCATCACTCACAGAAAAAATATTGTGGAGAAATTGGGCGTGCGAAGTGTACCGGCACTGACCATGTATGCCGTCATCAATGGCTATGTGGATGTCCACAAGATTTAGTTTTAAGGTGGTTTCAAATTAATTCTAAACACCTTAAAGCCAAGCACTCATTACAGCCAAGCACTCAGCAGATGAGCAAACCATCCGCGGCGCTTTTGCCACCAGGTACGCATCCCGTTCCACGTCTCTGGGGTCAGTTTGAAACTGTCTGACTTGTCGCGGTCAAATATGTCACAGAGTTGTTGGGTGATATAGGGGTCGATGATGACGGCATTCTCCTCATAATCGAAACGCAGGCTGCGGCTGTTGAGGTTGGCGCTGCCCACCGTGCAGAATTTTCCGTCGACCATGATCACTTTGGTATGGTGGAATCCTGGTTCATAGATCCATACGTCGGCACCATGTTTCATCAGCCGGTGGACGTTGTAGAACACACAGTCGGGAGTCAGGGGGATGTCACTTTTGTGTGATACCATGATCTCCACCTTCACACCCCTTTTGATGGCTTTCCGGAGTGCTTTCTTGAGTTTGTTGTTCAGTGTGAGATAAGGGTTGATGAGTTTGATGCTGTCTTGTGCAGCGTTGATGGCATCCATATAGAATTTTCGGATGATGGCAGGGCTGGTGCGTGGCTCACGGTTGATGATGCCCACCATCTTGTGGCCTGCTGTCGGTGTGTTGTCTGTTTTCAGACCTGTGAAGGGGGAGCCCATCGCTTCTTTCTGTCTGAAGTATTTCTCGCCATCCACATGCTGGTGGCTAACTTTGTTCCATATCTTCAGGAAGATACGCTGCAGGGTGTTCACCTCCTCACCTTCTATCCGGCAGTGCATATCGCGCCATTCTCCCACCACCTCAGTGCCGTTGATGTAGTAGTCTGCCACGTTCATACCACCTGTATAGGCGACCACACCGTCGATTACAACGATCTTCCGGTGATCCCGGCTCCACACATGATTGACCCAGGGAAACCGGATGGGATCAAACTCCAGCACCTCGACCCCTGTGGCACGTATCTTCTCCAGATGGCGTTTCTTCAAGGGTTTGTTGTTGGAGTCGTTGCCGAAACCGTCAAAGAGAGCCCTCACCTCCACACCTTCCTTGGCCTTTTCTCCGAGAAGATCGAAGAGAAGGTTGGCGATAGAGTCGTTGCGGAAGTTGAAATATTCCAGATGGACGCTGCTCTTAGCCTGGCGGATGGCGGCAAACATGTCGTCAAACTTTTTCTGTCCGCTAGTAAGAAGCACCACGCTGTTGTCGTGTGAGAAGGTGACACCCTCCGCGCGCATCTGTCTCACGATCACTGAGTCGCTGCGCTCCACCTGTGCAAGGAGCGCCATGCTGTAAAATGCTGCGATGAGGATGAGTGCTCTTTTTAATAACATGTGTTGGCAGGAGAGTTAGAAAGTTCTGTTCAGTGGCTGGTTAGACATTGGTTTAGAGCAAAGCCGATACCAAATCTTCCAGTTTATCGAGGTACAGCATGTTGGGACCATCGCTCAGCGCTTTGTCAGGATCAGGATGCACCTCGAAGAAATACCCGGTGGCTCCAAAGGCTTTTGCAGCCATGGCCATCATGGGCACGAAGCGGCGGTCACCGCCTGTCATGCCGTTGCCGCTGCCGGGGCGCTGCACGCTGTGGGTGCAGTCCATGATCACGCGAGGCACAATCTCCAGCATGTCATAAAGGTTGCGGAAGTCCACCACCAGGTTGTTGTAGCCGAAACTGTTGCCACGCTCTGTCAGCCACACCTCAGAGGCACCTGCGTCGAGGGCTTTCTCTACAGGATAGCGCATGTCGCGGCCGCTGAGAAACTGCCCCTTCTTGATATTCACCACACGTCCCGTACGGGCTGCTGCGGCAAGCAAGTCGGTCTGGCGGCAAAGGAAAGCAGGCACTTGTATCACGTCGGCCACTTCGCCCACGGGGCCTGCCTGCCAACTCTCATGGATATCGGTGAGGATACGCAAGCCAAACTTCGATTTCACGTCGGAAAGCATCTGAAGCCCCTTTTCCAGACCTGGTCCGCGGAAAGAGGAGACAGAAGTACGGTTGGCTTTGTCAAACGATGACTTGAAGATGATGTCTATGCCGAGGTGCGAGTTGATCGTCGTCAGTTTCTCTGCTACTGTCGACAACAGATATTCAGACTCGATCACACACGGACCGGCAATGATGATGGGATGATTGTCTGTAGGCATTTCTTTGTTTTTTTATTTTATAAGTTTTTTATTCTATATGTGATAGGTTGGCTCCCCTCTTGGAGCACCACTATGGTGCAAAGGTACTACTTTTTTCAAAATAAATCTCAGATGTGTGGCTTTCTTCACATGGTTTTTCATAAATTTGTCGCCAAAAAGGACTTTTTCATGCGAAAACGATGCTTTCTCTTCTCATTGGTGGCATTCATCACAGGTGTGATGGGGATGGCTCACGCTGCAGCACCATCAGGCGGGCAGACCCGGCAGGAACAGTTGACCGACTTGGTGGACCCCTATATAGGAACAGGCGGACACGGACATGTTTTCCTGGGTGCCAATGTGCCCTTCGGACTTGTCCAACTGGGTCCCACGCAGCCCGTGCGTGGATGGGACTGGTGTTCGGGATATCACTATTCCGATTCGGTGCTGGTAGGCTTTTCGCATATGCACCTCAGTGGTACAGGTATCGGTGATCTGGGTGACGTCACTTTCCTGCCCGCCGCCAACCCCTCTGTGCGCCAAACGCTTCATTCACATCAACAGGAACGGGTGAGGCCAGGTTATTATTCGTTGCGGATGGAACGGGAAGGCATCATGGCTGAACTCACCGCCACCAAGCGGTGTGGCATGCATCGTTATACTTATCCTGAGGGAAGTGACCAGTATCTGCTCATCAATCTGGACAAAGGAATCGGATGGGATGCCACGACAGATTGTTGGCTGCGGCAGACCGATGCCACGACCATTGTGGGGTGCAGACGGTCACATGGATGGGCAAAAGATCAATGGATCTTTTTCGCGGCAGAATTCTCCAAACCAGTCACGGTGACCCCACTCAATAACGACTCGCTGACGTTGGTGCAGGCTGCGGCTGGCGTTCCGCTGGTGGTGAGGGTGGGATTGTCGCCCGTGAGTACTGACAATGCCTTGCTCAACCTGCGGGAGGAAATCCAGACATGGGATTTTGATGCAGTCACCGCATCTGCTTCTGAGGCATGGGAAAAGCAACTTTCCAAGATACGGGTCACCTCCAGTGACCAGCGGGCACAACGGATTTTCTATACAGCCCTTTATCATACCATGGTGGCACCATCCGTCTATTCTGATGTCAACGGCGATTACCGTGGTGCAGACGGAAAGGTGCGCAGAGACGCGTTCTGCAACTACACGACTTTTTCGTTGTGGGACACTTATCGGGCAGCGCACCCGCTCATGACACTCATCCATCCAGAGATGCAGCGCGACGTGGCACAGACCATGTTGCATATCTATCAACAGCAAGGCAAATTGCCTGTATGGCACCTCATGGGAAACGAGACCGACTGTATGGTGGGCAATCCTGCTATCCCTGTGGTGGCAGATTTGGCCATTAAGGGTTTCGACATCGATGTCACCTTAGCTTTCGAGGCGGCACGGGCATCTGCCATGCGGGAAGAAAGGGGAATGGCTCTTCTGCAGCGATATGGGTTTATCCCATGGGATCTCGACCCGGAGTATGAGACGGTGGCCAAAGGACTGGAATATGCGTTGGCTGATGATGGTGTGGCAAGACTGGCCAAAATGGCTGGAAAAACAGCTGATGAGGTGGCATTCCGTCAGCGGAGCAGGTCTTATCGGCATTATTTCGACCCTACCACCCGTTTCTTCCGTGGTGTCGACAGCCTCGGACATTTCCGTACCCCGTTCAGTCCGTTTCATGCGTCACACCGGAAGGACGACTATACTGAGGGCAATGCCTGGCAGTATCTGTGGCTTGTGCCTCACGATGTGGAGGGACTTGTCGGTTTGTTGGGTGGGCCGCACAAATTCGCCCAAAAACTCGACTCGTTGTTTGTCGTCGAGGGTGACATGGGAGCAGAGGCATCGCCCGATATCAGCGGACTGATCGGACAGTATGCCCATGGCAATGAACCCAGTCATCACGTCATCTATCTATACAACTATGTGGGTATGCCATGGAAGGCAGCTCCGCTGCTCCGTCGTGTGCTGTCAGAGTTGTATAGTGACCAGCCCGACGGACTTTGCGGCAATGAGGATGTGGGACAGATGTCTGCATGGTATGTGCTTTCTGCTATGGGGCTCTATCAGGTCGAACCGGCAGGAGGACGCTATGTCATCGGGTCGCCCCTTTTCGACACGATGGAGATGAATGTGGGCGGCGGCAAGACGTTCAAAGTCGTTGCCCGCGACAATAGTAAGACCAACATCTATGTGCAGTCGGCAAGGCTCAATGGTCGTAAATACACCCGTTCGTATGTGGATTTCAAGGATATCGCCGCAGGAGGGACATTGGAACTGGTGATGGGCCCCAGGCCGTCACGTTTCGGACGGGCCAAGAGCGACTGGCCTTCGTCGCATTTCTGAAAAAAAAATCAACGGATCATTCATCAATCATCCTATTTCCAATCGATAAAAACTATTCCGTATGAAGAAACTGATTGCAGACAGCGGCAGTACCAAGACCGACTGGTGCCTGATGGATCGTGAAGGGCATGTGACGGAAGCCACAACACAAGGCATCAACCCTTTTTATCAGCAAGATGAGGAGATCGTGTCCATCCTGACAGGAGAACTGACAGAAAAGATGGGGGATGCTGTCGGCCACATCGGGGAGGTGGTCTTTTATGGTGCAGGTCTGAGACCCGAGATGCAGGAGCGGATGCGCCGTTTGCTGTCAATGGCATTTCATCCTGGAAGTGTGGATGCGATGAGTGATCTCGTGGGGGCTGCGAGGGCTTTGCTGGGACATCGGCCAGGCATCGCATGCATTTTAGGAACGGGTTCAAACTCAGGGCTTTATGATGGTCGTCAGATTATTCAGAATACACCTCCTTTGGGGTTCATCCTTGGTGATGAGGGCAGTGGGGCAGTGATGGGAAAATGTTTTTTGGGAGCCCTATACAAAGGGCTGCTCCCTGATAGCTTGTTGGAGGAGTTTACCCATGCCAGTGGACTTCAGATGGCCGATGTCATCGATGCCGTCTACCGGCGTCCTCTTCCTAACCGTTTTTTGGCGCAGACCACACGTTTTATCCATGACCATTTGGATGTGGATGAGGTGAGATCATTGGTGGTGGAGCATTTCAGGGCCTTCTTCAGAAGAAACATCGTGCAATATCAGCATCCCGACATGCCGGTATGTGCTGTCGGCAGTGTGGCATGGTATTTCCGTGACCCATTCTCGCAAGCAGCAGCAGAGGAAGGCTTCAAAGTTGGCAGGATACTCCAGCGCCCCATGCCAGGACTGGTGGAATATCATCAGTTTCCGGCATCTCGTGTATGAGCAGTTTCAACTGGTTCATACAGCTCCTGCACCACCCCTTTTTAACTGATGCCACCAAGATGGAAAGCCACCTTGAAGACATTTATGGTAGGTTATTTGCTCATTGACTCTGAATAGGGCAGAAATCAAGGATAAAAAAGCGCAAATAATAGTTAAAGTTCACTTTTTTTTCTTATCTTTGCACCCGTAATGTGACAACTCAGAATGAGCATATAATCATTATAACACACATATTTATGTATTTTACTTTGTTTGTAACCGTCATCTTGACGGCAGTTGTCTTGGTGGTGGCCGCTTATGCCATCGCTAAGTTGATTGGACCTCGGTCCTACAACAAGTTGAAGGGTGAGCCTTATGAATGCGGTATTCCTACCCACGGGTCCTCATGGTTGCCCGTGTCGATTGGGTATTACCTCTTCGCTATCCTCTTCCTCTTGTTCGACATCGAGACGGTATTTCTTTATCCATGGGCAGTCGTCGTGAAGGAATACGGTGTGATGGCTATCGCCTCCATCGGATTCTTCCTCCTCGTGCTCGTATTTGGCTTGGCCTATGCCTGGCGGAAAGGAGCGTTGGAATGGAAGTAAGAAAACCACACATCAAGAGTATTCCCTACGATGAGTTCAAGGATAATGAAAGCCTTGAGAAAATCGTTGAGGAACTGCATGAGGGCGGGGTCAATGTCATTACCGGCAACCTCGACCAACTGATCAATTGGGGCCGCTCCAACTCCCTTTGGTCGCTCACTTTCGCCACCTCCTGCTGCGGTATTGAATTTATGGCCGTAGGATGTGCTCGCTATGATTTCGCACGTTTCGGCTTCGAGGTGACACGTAACTCACCACGTCAGGCCGACCTCATCATGTGTGCTGGCACGATTACCCATAAGATGGCACCGGCCTTCAAACGTCTCTATGACGAGATGGCTGAGCCCAAGTACGTGATCGCTGTAGGCGGATGCGCCATTTCCGGCGGACCGTTCAAGTCGAGTTATCATGTGGTGAAGGGCATCGAGGAAATCGTGCCTGTCGACGTGTTCATTCCCGGATGTCCTCCCAGACCCGAGGCCATCATGTATGGCATGATGCAATTGCAGCGGAAGGTGAAGATCGAGAAGTTCTTCGGCGGGGCCAACCACAAGCAGACAGCAGAGGAGCGTGAACTCAACCTCTCTAATGAGGCACTCACTTATGGATGGAAAAAGCCCATCGTGGTGACCGACGTGCCCGAGGATTTCGTTGATGAACTAAAGAAGAAAAAGGAGGAGACGAAATGAAAATCGACAGCAAAATCTTCGACTTCGACAGTTTCAGCAAAGGGATGCAGGAACTGAAAAGTAAGCATTTCGACTATCTCGTGACCATCGTCGGCGAGGATTTCGGCGAGGAGGGGCTCGGATGTATCTATATCCTCGAGAATACCGAGACACATGAGCGCACAAGCGTGAAGACCATCGCCCGGCAGATAGGTGACGACTATGTCATTCCCTCTGTCATCGGTCTGTGGAAGGCTGCCGACCTGCTCGAGCGTGAGGTGTACGACTTCTATGGTATCAAGTTTCTCGGTCATCCCAACATGGAACGTCTGTTCTTGCGTAATGACTTCAAGGGCTATCCCTTCCGGAAGAATTGGAAATTCGATGACTCCTATTCTCTGGAGGACGATGTGGAGAGCGACTACGGCAGAGAATACTCCCTCAACGCTGATGGAAATCTTGTCTGCAAGAGAAACCGTCTCTTCGATGAGAACGAATATGTGGTCAATATCGGTCCGCAGCACCCCTCCACCCACGGTGTGCTGAGACTCCAGACGGTGCTCGACGGCGAGACCGTGAAACGCATCTATCCGCATGTGGGATATATCCACCGCGGTATTGAGAAAATGTGGGAGGGTTACACCTACCCGCAGACCTTGGCGCTTACCGACCGTCTCAACTACCTCTCAGCCATGATGCACCGTCATGCCCTCGTGGGAGTTATTGAGGAAGGTATGGGCATCGAACTGACCGACCGCATCAAATACATCCGTACCATCATGGATGAGTTGCAGCGACTCGATTCCCACCTGCTCTACTGCGGATGCTGCGCACAGGACCTCGGAGCACTCACCGCCTTCCTCTATTGCATGCGCGACCGTGAGCACGTGCTCAACGTGATGGAAGAGACCACCGGCGGGCGACTCATTCAGAACTATTATAGAATAGGTGGCCTGCAAGATGACATCGACCCCAACTTTGTGAAGAACACCAAGGACCTCTGCCGCTATCTGCGACCGATCATCCAGGAGTATATGGACGTGTTCGGCGACAATGTCATCACCCACAACCGTTTCGAGAAGGTGGGTGTCATGGGACTCGAAGACTGCATCAACTATGCCGTCACCGGTCCGGCAGGACGTGCTTCAGGATGGAAGAACGACGTGAGGAAGAACCATCCTTACGGTGTCTATGACCGTGTGGAATGGAAACAGATCACGCTCACGGGCTGCGACTCCATGGACCGCTATCTCGTCCATATCCAGGAGATGTATCAGAGCCTCGACATCATCGAGCAACTGATCGACAATATCCCCGAGGGCGACTACTATGTGAAGCAGAAACCGATCATCAAGGTGCCCGAGGGACAGTGGTACTTCTCAGTAGAGGGGGCCAGCGGTGAGTTTGGTGTCTATCTCGACTCCAAGGGAGATAAGAGCCCTTACCGCATGAAGATGCGCCCGATGGGTCTCACCCTCGTGGGTGCCCTTGATCCGATGCTCCGCGGACAGAAGATTGCTGACCTGGTGACCACAGGTGCCGCCATTGACTTCGTCATCCCGGATATTGACAGATAAAAACGTAGCAAGAATAAAGAGAAATATCTATGTTCGACTTTTCAATAGTAACACAATGGTTCGACGATCTTCTCCGCCAGACGCTTGGCTTGGGGGATTTCTGGTCGATACTGATTGAGTGCGTGATCGTCGGTGTGATTATCCTCACAGGATACGCGTTGCTGGCCATAGCACTCATCTTCATGGAGCGCAAGGTATGTGCTTATTTCCAGTGCCGTCTGGGCCCGATGCGTGTAGGACCCTGGGGACTATTACAGGTGTTTGCCGATGTGCTGAAGATGCTCATCAAGGAGATTTTCTTCATCGATAAGGCAGATAAACTGCTCTATGCGATCGCTCCTATCCTCGTCATTATCGGTTCGGTGGGAGCATTCGGGTTTCTGCCATGGAACAAAGGGGCTGTCGTGCTCGACTTCAATGTTGGCATCTTCCTGCTGACAGCAGTATCCTCCATCGGTGTGGTGGGTATCTTCCTCGCAGGATGGGCATCCAACAACAAATACTCCGTCGTGTCGGCCATGCGTGGCGCCGTGCAGATGATCTCTTATGAGATCTCCCTCTGTCTCTGCCTCATTACAGCCGTCATCCTCACGGGTACCCTGCAGGTCAGCGGGATCGTCGAGGCACAGACCGGACCTTGGAACTGGCTTATCTTCAAGGGACATATCCCCGCTATCATCGCCTTCCTCGTATTCCTCGTGGCAGGTAATGCGGAAGCCAACCGTGGCCCGTTTGATATGGCTGAGGCAGAGAGTGAGTTGACGGCCGGCCACCATACAGAGTACTCAGGTATGGGATTCGGCTTCTTCTATCTGGCTGAGTTCCTCAACCTCTTCATCATCGCCGGTATCGCCACGACCGTCTTCCTTGGCGGGTGGGCACCTGTCAACATCGGCATCGCCGGTTTCGACAATGTGATGAACTATATCCCCGGCATCGTCTGGTTCCTGGGCAAGGCCTTCTTCGTGGTATGGCTGCTCATGTGGATCAAGTGGACGTTCCCCCGTCTGAGAATCGACCAGATCCTCAAACTGGAGTGGAAATACCTCATGCCGCTCGCTTTGATCAACCTCGTGCTGATGACGCTCGTGGTGGCATTCAACCTGCACTTCTAATCCCTATCAGATAAAAATAACAGAAAAATGAAGAACCAATCATATTTTGGCGGTATCGTGGAGGGCATGAAGACGTTGGCCATTGGCATGAAAGTCACTCTCAAGGAGTATTTCACGGCAAAGTCTACAGAGCAGTATCCCGAGAACCGTAAGACCACACTCCATGTGGCCAAGCGCCATCGCGGGCGCCTGGTGTTCAAGCGCACGGAGGATGGTGCCTACAAATGTACCGCTTGCACGCTGTGTGAGAAAGCATGCCCCAACGGCACGATCAAGATCGTGTCGGAGATGAGGACTGATGAGGCCACTGGAAAGAAGAAACGTGCCCTCCTCGACTATCAGTACGATCTGGGTGACTGCATGTTCTGCCAGTTGTGCACCAATGCGTGCAACTTCGACGCGATAGAGTTTACCAACGATTTTGAGAATGCGGTCTTCGACCGTGGCTCACTGGTCCTCCACCTTGACAAGGAGGTCTACCAGGGCGGGTCGCTGCCAGGTCTTATCGATGGCGGTGCACCTCTCACCATCGGAAAGTTCAACACCAAAACTAAGTAAAAGGAATATGGCTAATCAAGTAATGTTTTGCATCCTGGCCGTGGTCATCCTGGGATCGGCCATCTATAGCGTAGCAACCAAGAGCATCATGCGGGCAGCCACTTTCCTGCTCTTCGTCCTCTTTGGTGTGGCAGGCATCTATTTCCTGCTCGACTACACATTCCTCGGCGCTGCTCAGATCAGCATTTATGCCGGAGGTGTCACGATGATTTATATCTTTGCCATCCAACTGGTGTCCAAGCACTCGCTGCAAGGAATCACCGAACGGTTGCGTGGCAGCAAGATCGTCGCCGGTTGTCTGGCAGCCCTCGTAGGGTGTGCCATGGTGATGATCATCCTTCTCAAGCAAGATTTCGTCAGTAAGTCAATACCTAATGCGGAGGTACCGATGAAACTCGTCGGCGATACGCTCATGGGATCGGAGAAATACCAGTATGTGCTCGCATTCGAGTTCATCTCTGTCTTCCTCCTGGCTTGCATTATTGGTGGTATAGTTATCTCAAGAAAGGACAAGTAATATGATACCAGTAGAATATTTCCTCGTACTCAGCACGCTCTTGTTCTTTATCGGCGTGTTCGGATTTGTGACCCGTCGCAACCTGATTGCTATGCTCATCTCCGTCGAACTTGTCCTGAATGCCGTCGACATCAACTTCACGGTGTTCAACCGTCTGCTTTACCCCGGACAACTCGAGGGCTTCTTCTTCACGCTGTTCTCTATCGGTGTAGCCGCCGCTGAGACAGCCGTCGCCGTGGCGATTATCATCAATGTTTACCGCAGGTTCCACAGTGACCAGGTCAACAGTATTGAAAACATGAGACTATAATTAAAATCATTCGAGAATCATGGATTACAGTTATGCTTTTCTGATACTTCTCCTGCCTGCACTGTCGTTCCTCATCTTGGGACTGTGCGGCATGAAGATGTCACATAAGGTGGCAGGACTGGTGGGCACCACTTCTCTGGCGCTGGTCACTATCCTGTCTTACGCCACCGCATTCACCTATTTCACTACCGACAGGCTGTCTGATGGCACCTATGCCACTTTCGTGCCCTACAATTTCACCTGGCTGCCGTTGGGCAACCTGCATTTCGACATGGGTATCTTGCTCGATCCTATCTCTGTGGTGATGCTTATCGTCATCTCCACCGTGAGTCTGATGGTGCATATTTACTCTTTCGGATACATGCACGGTGAGAAGGGTTTCCAGCGTTATTACGCTTTCCTGTCGCTTTTCACCATGTCGATGCTCGGACTGGTCGTGGCCACCAACATCTTCCAGATGTATCTCTTCTGGGAGTTGGTGGGTGTGAGCTCCTATCTGCTCATCGGCTTCTACTATCAGCTTCACACGGCCGTGGCAGCCTCCAAGAAGGCTTTCATCGTCACACGTTTTGCTGATATGTTCTTCCTTATCGGTATTCTCATCTTCGGATACTACACCGAGTCGTTTAGTTTCTCATTCGTGCCTCATGTGGAGATGGGAGCCGGCACCACACCGTTTATCGCTTGCAACACCGCCAAGGCAATGGCAGCAGCAGGTTTCATCCTGCCTACCGCCCTTGTGCTGATGTTCATCGGTGGTGCAGGTAAGAGTGCCATGTTCCCCCTGCATATCTGGTTGCCTGATGCCATGGAGGGTCCCACACCTGTGTCTGCGCTCATCCATGCTGCAACGATGGTGGTGGCAGGTGTCTTCCAGCTTGCACGTATGTTCCCGCTTTGGATTGAGTATGCACCGCAGACCATGAGCATCGTCGTCTGGGTGGGTGTGTTCACCGCCTTCTATGCCGCTGCCGTGGCATGTGCCCAGAGTGATATCAAACGTGTGCTCGCTTTCTCCACCATCTCGCAGATCGCGTTTATGATGGTGGCGCTCGGTGTCTGTCTGCCAGGGCATCACGGCGCTTTGTTTGATAATCATGCACAGTTGGGTTACATGGCATCGATGTTCCATCTGTTCACCCACGCTATGTTCAAGGCTTGCTTGTTCCTCTGCGCTGGTTGTGTCATCCATGCCGTCCATTCCAATGAGATGGCGCTCATGGGTGGTCTGCGCAAATACATGCCCATCACCCATATCACCTTCCTCATCAGTTGTCTGGCCATTGCCGGTATCCCGTTCTTCTCAGGATTCTGTTCCAAGGACGAGATTATCACAGCATGTTTTGCCTACAGTCCAGTGGTGGGATGGATCATGACAGGCATTGCCGCCATGACCGCCTTCTACATGTTCCGCCTCTACTATGGCATTTTCTGGGGAACGGAGAACAAAGAGGCTCACGAGCACCACACACCTCATGAGGCACCGCTCACCATGACCGTGCCCCTCATCGTGCTCTGTGTCATCACTATGGGTGTAGGTATCTATTCCACCATCGCCGGTATCGCTGGTTGGGGTGGCAACTTCGGCAGTTTCGTGTCGGCCACTGGTCAAGACTACACCATCCATTATGACACGCAGATCGCTATCACCTCCACGGTCATCGCCTTGTTGAGCATCGCCTTGGCCACCTATATTTATAAAGGTGAGACACAGCCTATCGCCGACAAGTTGTTCAAGACAATGCCTCGTCTGCACCGCGCAGCCTATCGTCGTTTCTATCTCGACGAGGTGTGGCTCTTCATCACTCACAAGATCATCTTCAACCTCGTGTCGAAACCCATCGCCTGGTTTGACCGTCACGTCATCGACGGCACGTTCAATTTCATGGCATGGGGAACCAGTGAGGCTGGAGAGAGCATCCGCAGTTGGCAGAGCGGCGACGTTCGCCAGTATGCGGTATGGTTCCTCACGGGCACCGTGGCTTTAACCTTAATCCTGTTATGTGCATTGTAAAAGACTGAAGAAATGAGTATACTGACAATTTTCGTAATAATTCCCGTACTGATGCTGCTTGGCCTGTGGCTTGCCCGCACGCTCAATCAGGTACGTGGTGTGATGGTGGTAGGCTCCTCGCTGTTGCTATTGCTTTCCATCTATCTGACCATTGATTTCATTCAGCTTCGTCAGTCGATGCCGGCTGATGAGTATCCGATGCTCTACACGGCAAGTCACGAGTGGTTCCGTCCGCTCCATATCGCCTACTCGGTGGGTGTCGATGGTATTTCTGTCGTCATGCTTCTGCTCTCGAGCATTATTGTCTTCACCGGCACCTTTGCCTCGTGGCAGTTGAAACCGCTCACCAAGGAGTATTTCCTCTGGTTTACCCTGCTCAGTTCAGGTGTCTATGGCTTCTTCATCTGCACCGATATGTTCACCATGTTCATGTTCTATGAGGTGGCGCTCATCCCGATGTATCTACTCATTGGTGTATGGGGCAGCGGTGCGAAGGAGTATTCAGCCATGAAACTAACCCTCATGCTGATGGGTGGTTCTGCGTTGTTGATTCTAGGCATCCTCGGCATCTACTTCTTCAGTGGCGCCTCGACAATGAACGTGGTGGAGATTGCGCAAAACAACAGTCTGCCAGGCATGGCCATTCCTGACAAGGTGCAGAATATCCTCTTCCCCTTCGTCTTCATCGGATTTGGTGTTCTTGGTGCACTCTTCCCGTTCCACACATGGAGCCCCGACGGTCACGCTTCGGCGCCTACGGCTGTGTCAATGCTTCATGCCGGTGTGCTGATGAAGTTGGGAGGTTATGGCTGTTTCCGCATTGCCATGTTCTTGCTTCCTCATGCCGCACAAGAGTTGTCTTGGATCTTTATCATCCTCACCACCATCTCGGTGGTTTATGGAGCGCTGTCGGCATGTGTGCAGACCGATTTGAAGTATATCAATGCTTACTCTTCAGTGTCCCACTGCGGACTGGTGCTTTTCGCCATCCTGATGATGACACGCACCTCTTGCACGGGTGCCATCATCCAGATGCTCTCACATGGTCTGATGACAGCCCTCTTCTTTGCTCTCATCGGTATGATCTACGGACGTACACACACCCGTGACGTGCGCAAACTCGGCGGTTTGATGAAGATCATGCCTTTCCTCGCCGTGGGGTATGTGCTGGCAGGTCTTGCCAACCTCGGTTTGCCGGGCTTCTCTGGTTTCGTGGCAGAGATGAGTATCTTTGTCGGATCGTTTGAGAACAACGACGTGTTCCATCGCACGGCAACCATCATCGCCTGTGGTTCCATCGTTGTCACGGCCGTCTACATCCTCCGCGTGGTGGGCAAGATTCTTTATCAGAAGGTGGCCGACCCACATTATGAGGAACTCACCGATGCCACTTGGGATGAGCGTGTCGCAGTATGCTGCCTCATTTTCTGTGTGGCAGGTCTCGGTCTCTTCCCACTGTGGGCAAGCAATGTCATTTCCGACGCCGTGGCTCCTATTCTCAGTGTCGTTAATCCATAAAACTGAAGCGATATGAATTACAGTCAATTTCTATATATGATTCCAGAGGCCGTACTGATGGCCATTCTGGTGGTCGTTTTCATTGCCGATTTTGCCTCCTCCGAAGATAAAGACCGTGGATGGTTTAATCCATTCGTGTGCATTCTCATGGGTGTGCTCACCTTGGTGTGCATCCTGCCGCTGGAGCCGAAGACGGCATTTGGTGGCATGTATATCACCTCCAATGCGGTGAATGTGATGAAGGCTATCCTCGCACTGGCATCGCTGATTGTGGTGATCATGAGCCGTCCGTGGATCACGGCAGAGGAAGGGAAATACCGCGAGGGTGAGTTTTATATGCTTGTGGCATCCACGCTCCTCGGTATGTTTATGATGGTTTCTGCCGGTCATTTCCTCCTGTTCTATCTTGGATTGGAGATGGCTTCTATTCCTATGGCATGCCTTGTGGCACTTGACAAGCACCGCAACAACTCTGCTGAGGGTGCGGCCAAATATATCCTCACCGCTGCTTTCTCAAGTGGTGTGATGCTTTTCGGTCTGTCATTCCTTTATGGTGCCTGCGGTACGCTCTACTTCGATGACGTGGCCCAACTGCTGCGTGCTGATTATCTCACGGTGATGGGAATGGTGTTCTTCTTCAGTGGCCTGGGCTTCAAGATTTCGCTCGTGCCCTTCCACTTCTGGACGGCCGACACCTATGAGGGTGCTCCCACGGTGGTGACAGGTTATCTGAGCGTGGCCTCCAAAGGCGCTGCTGCGTTTACCTTCATGGCTGTCCTCTTCAAGGTGTTCCCCGCACTCTCTGAGCAATGGCACTATTTCCTCTATATCGTTATCGTGCTGAGTATCACGGTGGCCAACCTTTTCGCCATCCGTCAGAAAGACCTCAAGCGATTCATGGCTTTCAGTTCCATCTCGCAGGCGGGTTACATCATGCTGGCCGTCACAGGTGAGCAGACGATGGGTGTCACAGCGCTGTCGTTCTATGTCCTCGTTTATGTGGTGGCCAACCTGGCAGTGTTCAGTGTCATCAATGTCGTGGAGCAGAACAATGGCGGTACGACGAGCATGGATGCCTACGATGGTTTCTACACCACCAATCCCAAGTTATCGTTCCTCATGACGCTGGCGCTTTTCTCCTTGGCAGGTATTCCTCCCTTTGCGGGAATGTTCAGCAAGTTCTTCGTGTTCATGGCTGGTGTGAGCGGTCATACCTTCGATACGACGATAGGTGTGTTGGCATACTTGGTGGTATTCATCGCTTTGCTCAATACAGTGGTGAGTCTTTACTACTATCTGCTTATTGTCAAGGCTATGTATATCAAGAAGACGGAGACACCGTTGCCCACGTTCAAGAGTGATGTCAATACCAAGTTGGCGCTCGCTCTTTGCACCACAGGCATTGCGCTCTTCGGCATCTTCAGTTGCATCTACAATTGGATCTATATGGCTGCCGACAAGTTCTGAAGCCATCTGAACTTTTAGACATTCAAGCCGGGATTTGCTGTAAGGCGGGTCCCGGCTCTTTGTTAAAAAAATCATTTTCAAGCATCGTTTTTATCAAAACAACCCTCGTCTTATGCCTTCAGCAATTCAAAAGGTGATCAAGGCTGGCCGGATGGTAGCCAAGAAAACTGGCCGGTCGCCATTGGCAGTGATGATTGATCTCATCCTGTCGAAAATCCGCTATAAGTGTGACATCTACGACTATACGGTAGGAAAATTTTATCTGCTGCAACCGAATGTGAGGAAGAATTTCCTGACCTATGGTCGGCGTATACCATTGTATGGGAAGTTTAATGACAAGAATTATCTTGTCTATCTGCGTAATAAACGGGTCTTTCACAAGAAATTTCATGAAGTGGCCAAGAGAGACTGGATCGGGTGCGACAAAGCAACACCCGAGGAGATCCGTGCGTTCCTCCGCCGGTATGGAACCGGGTTTGCCAAACCCATGATCGGTACACAGGGAAAAGGCATTTTCGTGCTCAAGGCTGAGGATGCCACAGAGGAGATGATCACCAAGCTCCAGACAGATAGATATTTGCTGGAGGAGATGGTGGAGCAGGACGAGCGGATGGCTTTTGGTGCCAGGTCGGTGAATACGCTTAGGATGTATACGCTGATGGACCGTCAGGGTCATGTGGATGTTATCAAGGTGGTATTCAGAGTGGGTGTGGGTCAGGCCATCATGGACAACTTCCACCAAGGTGGCGTCGTCTATCCTGTGGATCTGTCGACGGGTATTGTCGAGGGCCGTGGCACCTTGATGGATTTTGAGAACGATGTGCTCATACATCCGGGTACCGATTTCACCATTCTGGGTTTTCATATTCCCCGTTGGCAAGAGGCCCTCGACACGGTGGTCAAGGCAGCGAAGATGTTGCCTGAGGTGCGCTATATCGGATGGGATGTGGCAGTGACAAAAACTGGCATCGAGATTATCGAAGGCAACAATATGGCCGATATGGACCTCTTGCAGTTGGTGGGGCATCGGATGGGACACCGTGTGACCTATGACGATTTCCTGGCCCGTATGTGAACAATCGTTGTTGTGTGATTTTGTCCATCTGATCTTTTCCTATGAGGACCAATGGCACCATACAATTGTTTCCTCTGCTCCGTGTGGCCGTTTGTCTGGCAGCAGGTGTGTGGGCGGGATATGCGTTGGATGGTTATGTGGGTCTCGGATGGTGGTTTGGCCTATTGGTGGCATCGGTGTTGGCTACCATCATCTCCTGGCGGCTAGTCTTGTTGCAAGGAGGATTGATCGCTTTGTCGGCATTTTTGTTGGGTGCCGTCTTGATGAGCCGTCAACTCACTGTTCTCCAGCGTCCCCTGCCTGTTGACGAGGTGACGGGGAGAGCTGTCGTGGCCAGTGCGCCACAGCAGCGGGGAAAGGTGGTGAGAGTGGATCTCTGGGTTACCGATGGCGTGATGGCAGGACAGCGGGTGAAAGCATCGGTGCTCAACGACTCATTGTCGCGGCCCTCCGACAGGTTGCATATCGGTGATGGCATCACTTTCTCATCGGTGATGCAGCCACCGGTCAACTTTTCTTCTTCTCATTTTGATTATCCCCTTTATCTGCAGTGTCATGGTTTTACCGCCACGACACTCCTCCTTCCAGGTCATTGGCGAAAGACGGTGGTCAGTCTGCGACCATTGTCCTATCTCGACCGGACGGTGTTGGCAGCCCTTCGCCTGCGCCAGACCACGATGAGCCACTATCTGAGGATGGGTCTCGATGATGACGAGATGGCAGTCGCGGTAGCCATGGCACTTGGCGACCGTTCCCGTCTCACCAACGACCTACGCGACCTTTATTCTGTCTCAGGAGCCTCTCATGTGCTTGCGCTTTCCGGTTTGCACCTGGGCATCATCTATGTACTCCTGACCTTGCTGGTCGGTTCACGCCGTTTGGGATGGTGGCGTGAACTGCTTCTTCTCGCAGGCATCTGGTCGTATGCCGTGTTTACAGGACTGTCGCCTTCTGTCGTCAGGGCATCCACGATGATCACGGTTTTTTCTGTGGCGAGTATGCTCCATCGCCAGCGGATGTCGCTCAATGTCTTGGCGTTTACGGCCATCCTCATGCTCGTGGTCCATCCTCTCAATCTGTTTGATGTGGGCTTTCAGATGTCTTTTTTAGCGGTGTTGTCCATTCTGATTTTTTACCGGCCGGTCGTCGGTCTGGTGTCATCAGAATATCAGATGAGGCATCCCGTGGTGAAATGGGTATGGACGATGGTGGTGGTGTCGTGCTGCGCCCAGATGGGGGTGGCACCCCTCACGGCCTATTATTTCGGACGTTTCTCGGTATATTTTCTGTTGACCAACTTTTTCGTCATTCCATTGGCTACGGTGGTGCTTTATCTCACAGCTCTGATGTTTATTGCAGCGCTGATTCCTCCTCTGCTTCCGTTGTTTGCCCGTCTGTTGGCATGGGTGGTGGGTGCGCAGACTTGGCTGGTGAGATGGGTGGCATCATTGCCAGGTTCCAGTATCGAAGGAATCACCATCAACCGCTTGCAGCTGCTGATGGTTTATGTCTTTATCGCATCGCTCACGGTCATCATCTATAAACTGCTGAGAATCAGAAACACCATATAGATGTCGGTGTCAAGCCAACCTGCGCATTTTCCACTTATTACTTGTAGAATTCCCCAAGATGGGTGAAATCTACCTTGAAATCCACAGCAATCAATTTGGATTAGTGTTTATTCTCTTATTGTCCATGTTGTGCAATTCAATAGACCACCTTCAACCGCTACTTCATTGTAGTCAACAGTTTCAATAATTCGGTCTGGAAATATTTTCTTGAACAAGGTTATAGCTTCTTCGTCACGATTACCCTCAACATTGAACTTAGGAAGCACAATCAAATTATCTACTTCAAGATAATTCACATAGATGCCAATAGCATTCAATTCATGATTCTTATCGTATTTTTGTTCAAAAAAAGGCACATTGATGTAATGAAGCCCATTCTCAGAACATGCTTTGTTGATGCCATCACGGATATACTTGTATTCCGCGTTCAAATCATTTCCTAATATGGTATTTTTATCCACGAAACGAACCATGCCATCAGCATGACCAGTGATATCGGTATTTATTGCGGGAATGATAATGACCTTTGCTTTGAGAAGATATTCAAGTTCTGAAATGAGTCTGTCCTTTTCATATTTAGGATTTTCATGAAAGATTCTGTTAGTGAGAATTGCTTTATCTCCAAAAAGAACAACATTGCCACCATCTATGTTGATATCTGAACAGATAGGATGAATGCCATTTGCAGAACAAACTTTACAAACATCACTTCTTGACTCTTCCCATTCCTTTTTTCCTTTCAAATACGATGGATTATACTTGAACTGAATGAGTTCACCCATCCTATTTTGAACAGGCATGTAATCACGACACCAGATGTCGTTGGTGTTGCAAAGTTCCTTGACCGTAACGTTGTGCTTTTTTAATACTGAGAATAGTTCCTCTGCAGCATGAGGAAATCTCTCTTTCAGGATGCTTGAAACATAAACCGAATTTGGTCTTTCCATAATGAATTTATTTTTGTATCTCTCTTAGGTCTTGCTGCTTTCCAGTTCGCGGCGCAAGAAAACCGATGTGTAGCCTTTTTCATAGGCAGCCACTTCCTCGGGTGTGCCGGTCGCCACGATAAGACCGCCTCCTCGTCCTCCGTCAGGACCGATGTCGATGATATGATCTGCCAGTTTGATGACATCGAGATTGTGCTCGATGACGATGACGGTGTTTCCCCGGTCGACGAGTCGCTGAAGCACTTCCATGAGGATGCGGATATCCTCGAAATGCAGACCCGTAGTAGGCTCGTCGAGGATGTATAGCGTCTTTCCGGTATCTTTTTTCGACAGTTCGGTGGCTAATTTCACTCGTTGGCTCTCACCGCCCGATAAGGTGGTGGAAGGCTGTCCGAGTTTGATATAACCCAGTCCCACGTCCTGGATGGTCTTGATCTTGTGCAGGATATTTGGCACGTTCTCGAAGAACTCCACCGCTTGGTTGATGGTCATGTCGAGGATGTCGGCGATCGACTTCCCTTTGAATCTCACCTCCAATGTCTCACGGTTGTAACGTTTTCCGTGGCATACCTCGCAAGGCACCATCACGTCGGGCAGGAAGTTCATCTCGATGGTTTTGTAGCCGTTGCCGTTGCAGTTCTCACACCGTCCGCCTTTCACGTTGAAGGAGAAGCGTCCTGGTTTGTAGCCCCTTATCTTTGCTTCAGGCAGATTGACAAAGAGTGCGCGGATATCGTTGAACACGTTGGTGTAGGTGGCGGGGTTCGACCTTGGTGTTCGTCCGATGGGCGACTGGTCGACACTCACCACCTTATCAATATAGCTGAGGCCTTCGATGCTGTCGTAGGGCAGCGGGCGTTTCAGTGATCTATAGAAATGTTGTGAGAGGATCGGTTGCAGGGTCTCATTGATGAGGGTAGATTTGCCAGAGCCGCTCACGCCGGTCACTACGATGAGTTTTCCAAGGGGAAACTCCACATCGATGTGCTTCAGGTTGTTGCCGGCAGCCCCTCTCAGCCACAGGCTTTTCCCTTTCCCCTTCCGTCGGTGGTCAGGTAGAGGGATGAAGCGCTGTCCGTTGAGGTAATCACTGGTCAGGGTGTGTCTCTGCAACATCTCTCCGATGGTTCCTTGAAACACCACCTCGCCACCTCTTCGTCCAGCTTTAGGTCCGATGTCGACGAGGTAATCAGCGGCAAGCATCATGTCTTTGTCATGTTCTACCACGATCACGGTATTGCCGATGTCGCGCAACTGTTTCAGGCTGCTGATGAGTTTTTGGTTGTCGCGCTGATGCAGGCCGATGCTGGGTTCGTCGAGGATATAGAGCACGTTGACGAGTTGCGACCCGATCTGCGTGGCCAGACGGATGCGCTGGCTCTCTCCGCCAGAGAGAGATGCCGACGGCCGGTTGAGTGACAGATAGTCGAGTCCCACTTCCAAGAGGAAATCGAGTCTTGAGACGATTTCTTTGAGGATTTCCGAAGCGATTTTGTTTTCTTTGCTTCCCAGATGGTTGGCCGCCTCGCCAAGCCATTCTCTGAGTTGGCTGATATCCAGGTTGGCGGCCTCACTGATGTTCTTGTCCCAGATACGGTAGGAGAGTGATTCGCGGTTGAGGCGCTGTCCTTTGCATTCCGGACAGGTACAGGTGGCCAGAAATTGGTCTGCCCATTTCTGTCCGCTGGCGCTGTCGTCCTTGTCGATGACCTGCTGCAGGTATTTCAAGATGCCGTTGAAGTCGACGAAATAGTCGCTGGTGGTGTGCACCAGGTCCTTGGCAATACGTACACTGGTGAGCGAACCATAGAGGATTTCGTCCAACACCTCCTGGGGAATATCCCTGATGGGAGTCTTCAAGGTGCAATCGTTGCGCTCCAAAATGGCACTGATCTGCCAGAAGATCATCTGGTTGCGCTGCTTCCCCAATGGAGTAATACCTCCATCGGCGATGGACAGGTCTTTGTCGGGAATGATCTTGTCGATATCGATTTCGTCGATGAATCCTAATCCTTTGCATCGGGGGCAGGCACCTTCTGGAGAGTTGAACGAGAACCGGTTGGGTGCCGGGTCGCTATAGGAGATGCCTGTGGTGGGGCACATCAGCCGTTTGGAGTAATTCTTCACGCTCCCATCGTCGCGGTCGAGCACCATGACGATGCCTTCGCCTTGCACCATGGCAGTCTGCACGCTGCGCCGCAGCCGTTCGATATCATTTCCGTTTACCCGCATCTTGTCGACTACCACCTCGATGTTGTGGTTTTTGTAGCGGTCCACTTTCATGCCTCTCGTCAGTTCGGTCAGTTCACCATCGACACGCACATAGAGATAACCCTTCCGCCGCATACTCTCGAAGAGTTCGCGGTAATGGCCTTTGCGCTGTCTTACCAGCGGTGCGAGCAGATAGATGGCGTGTCCCTCGTAGCGCGACAGCATCATATCGACCACCTTTTCTTCGGTGTATTTGATCATTTTCTCCCCCGTGTGGTAACTGTAGGCGGTTCCTGCACGGGCATAGAGCAGTCGCAGGTAGTCGTAGATCTCGGTTGTCGTACCTACCGTAGAGCGTGGATTTTTGTTGGTGGTCTTCTGTTCGATGCTGATGACAGGACTCAGCCCAGTGATCTTATCGACATCGGGACGCTCCATTCCTCCGAGAAAGTTGCGTGCGTAGGCTGAGAACGTCTCGATATATCGCCGTTGTCCTTCGGCATAGATGGTGTCGAAAGCCAGCGACGACTTACCTGAGCCTGATAGTCCGGTGATGACTGTCAGACTGTTACGGGGAATTTCCACATCAATATTCTTCAGATTGTGGACTCTTGCCCCCCAGACATTGATTTTCTCGTCTTCGCGCTGCATGGCCAATGATGTGGTAGACGGTGCTTGTCTATGGTGTTTCTCCTCCTCCAGAGGTAGATGACTCATTTTCTCGTTTACCTCTGAGCAAGTTGACATCCCGCTTGATGTCGTAGACTTTTCCATCAGCACCCTTGGCTTTCACATGCACGAAATAGACGCCCTGTTTCACGGGCGAACCATGGAAGGTGCCGTCCCATCCGTCGGCAATGTCGTCCCATTCATAGAGTTTCTGTCCCCACCGGTTGTAGATGGTAGCATGAAACTCCACGATACTCTGGTAGGCTTCTGCTCCTTTGCTCTTGGCGCGGTAGATGTCGTTTATTTGATCGTCATTGGGTGAGAAGGCATTGGGCATGTTGAGCCGGCTTTCACTGATGGTAACCTTCAGTGGATCTGTATCACTCCAATAATCCTGGGTAAAGGCGACGGTATCGTTGCCTTGAGTGAAAGTGGCATAAAGATAGATTTTGTGCGTACCAGAATCGTTGAACGTATATTCTGTGTCTTCCTCGTAGCGGATGAGGTAGGGCTCACTTTCTTCTTCTCCGTTTTCATCATTTTTTTGGAGGAAAAAGCGCCATTCATAATAGGCGTTCCAACCGCTGACGTTTTCAGGGTTGGCTTTGAAACGTCCTATGAGCGGAGCCTCACCAGAAAAGTCCTCGCTTTCGGTCTCCTCTCCTTTTTGGTTGATATAGGTGGCGGTAGGGTTGATGGTCGGTTTTTCTTGTGCATTGGCCATCAGGCAGGTGGCGGTCATTGCATAGCAGATTAAAGCAATGATCTTCATATTGCGGTCTATGGTTGATATGATCATGATGGGACTCTTTTCTATCAAAACGCAAAAAAACGAAAAATATTTTTCGAGTTGCATCATAATGCTTCTATCTGCTCTATGGACAGTCCTGTATATTTTTCAATGATGTCTGTAGGCAGTCCATCTTTTTTCATTCTACGAGCACTTTCAATATTCGCTTCAGCTCTTCCTTCAGCCCTTCCTTCGGCCCTTCCTTCAGCCCTTCCTTCAGCTCTTCCTTCTTCCAGCCCCCTTTCAAAACCTCTATGGTGTGCGGTGTCCACCGTATTAATATAATCGCGGTAGTTTTTCACACTTTCCTCGTAGTTTCGTCGTTCTTCAGGAGTATAGCGAGCTATTTCAGCCTGTTCGAAAAACTTTTTGAATACCCGGTCTTGCAATGCCTTTGGGCGGTCGAGTAGACGAGAGAGGTTGCGCACGGCAAACATCCATTTGTCAGCCATGGTTTCCAATTCATCCTCTGTTTTGGTGAACTTGGGCATTTCCAAATAGACAAAAGTCAGTTTGTCATAAAACACATGGTTGTCCTCCACGTCTTTCAGCTTGATCTCATGACGGTAGCTCTGTTCGGGATACTCATTTTCGGGAAAAACGAAATCGAGGATGCCCACCGTATAGACATTCTCCAGATGGTAATCCCACTTGCCTTTGGGCGCTTGTTCACGGATAGGGGCAGAGGCATAATAGATGCTGCGGTCTTTGAAGAACCGTTGCTCTGCCTTTTGCATCTCTACGATGAATTTGGAGTAGTTCTCAGTCTCGCAATAGACATCGAAAACCGACTTTCTGTCACCATACCCTTCTCCCAGAACCTCACTATTGAGATATTTGATGTCGCGGATGCCGACATCTCCATTGCCGAGGATGGAGTTGAGGAAGCTGATGAGTAAGTCCTTGTTCATCTCGGTGCCAAAAAGCCGCTTGAAACCGAAGTCGGTATACGGGTTGATATATCTTTCTTTCTTGTCGTCTGTGATCATATCCTTGATTTTTCTGCGAAGATAACGTTTTTCATCAACAATTCCAAATTTTGATGTGCATTTGTTGGCATCAAACGGGCACCATATTTTATTTCCTGCTTCAAACTATTGAGACGGGAGAGAAAAAATCACTTCCTTGAAATCAAAGCGGCGTAGCTGTTGGCCTTCGGGTGTGGTGCAGGCAAGTACCAGATGTCCGTCATCTTCCACTGTATGAATGGAGGCGTGTAATTGCTCACCGTCCCTGGTCATATAATCATATGTCCCGTCCCTTCGGTAGAGAGAGGTGCGGTAGGCTGTCCGCAACTGCTCATGCAGACAGGCATCCATGGTCATGGCATAGTAGTGAAGCCATTGCCGGGTAAAGGTATGCAGCACCGCTTCACGGTCGATCTCATGTCCTGTGATGATGGCCATTGACACAGGATTTGGTGCGTCACTGAGAAACACCCGTTGATTGATGTTGATGCCGTTGCCGATGATGCAGTCTTTGATCCTTTGTCCTCCGAGAGAAGTTTCTATCAGTGTTCCGCAGAGTTTGAGATCATGCCAATAGATATCGTTGGGCCATTTGATGGTGATGCCGTCGGTATATTCCGCCAGCGTGTCTTTCAGTGCGAGGGCATTAGCCATCGACAGGATAAACTGGTCGGCAGGAGCGATGTCGGTGGGATGAAACAAAAGACTGAAAGTGAGGTTTTTGCCCGCCTCGCTTTCCCATCGGTTGGTGCCGCAACCCCTCCCTTTCTGTTGGTAGTCGCTCCAGACAAGTGTGATCTCCTCACCATCGGGTTGCTGGTAGTGACGCAAATAGTCGTTGGTGGAACTCACCTCTTTGAGGTGATGGATAAGCATCTTCATGTGTTTTCTTTGTAGGAGTTGTGAACAAATGGTTGGTTCGTCAACAAATCTGCTGCGAAGGTAGGCCATTTTGGTCATGTCTCCAAATTTTTCATCCGATTGTAATATGCTATGTAGGGAAAATGTTATAATTTTGCAGAAAATTTTAAGGTAAAACAGATGAAATCCATCATACGACAGTTGTGCTTGCAGCAGGATGGTGATGCTGTGCGTCAAGGAAAAGGGCTCAACATCATACCGCCACCTGAGAAAGAACCGCTGTGGAAAGGATACCTCAGGAAATTCAAAGATCCGTTGATTATCGTGCTCTTGGTGGTGTTCTTCTTCTCTGTCGGGGTGTCTCTTTATGAGATTCTCCAGTTAGGCAAGCCACTCTACAATCTCATCGAACCCCTTGGTGTGCTCATAGCCTTGTTGTTGGCCACGGGTATCGGTTTTATTTTTGAGGTAAAGGCAGAAAGAGAATTCTCCATCCTCAACCAGAAGCGCGATGAACGACCTGTGAAGGTGCTCAGATGGGCACCTGGTGCTGACATGTCGAAAGACAGACCGCAGATGGTATTGGTTCCTAAGTGTGACGTGTCTGTGGGAGAGATTGTCAGACTGGAGAGCGGTGATGAGATTCCTGCCGACGGACGGGTGCTCGAGGCTCGCTCGCTGCATGTCGACGAGAGTGCTTTCACGGGTGAGATGTACACCAAAAAGATGCCTGCTGAGGAGGGACAGAAGAAAGAGGCTGCCTATGACAGCGACTTCCTGCTCAGGGGAAGTATCGTCATCGAAGGACATGCCTATTATCAAGTGACCGCCGTCGGGGTGGACACCGAGGAGGGTAGGGGAGCCATGGCACTCCGCCAAGAACAGCAAGTGCGCACACCGCTTAACAGGCAACTCGACACATTGGGAAAATGGATTACCCAAGCCAGTTATATCGTTGCGGCTCTTATCGTGTTGGGAAGATTGCTGTATTTCTTCTTCTTCGACGGCAACATCACCAATAATACTGATATGCTGGCCATCATGGAGTTTCTGCTAAACTCCGTTTTGATCGCCATCACCCTCATCGTCGTGGCTGTGCCTGAGGGATTGCCCTTAAGTGTCAATCTGAGTATGGCTCTGAGTATGAGGAAGATGCTGCGTGAGAACAATCTTGTGCGCAAGTTGCATGCTTGTGAGACCATGGGCGCCGCCACGGTGATTTGCACCGACAAGACCGGCACACTGACCAAGAATAAGTTGCGGGTGCTCGACGACCAGGATATCTATGTGGATGCCGACCTTTTTGCACTGGGCATCGCCGTCAATTCCACAGCAGAACTCTCTGTCGGCAAGGATGGCAAGACACACTCTGTGGGAAATCCCACAGAAGGAGCACTCCTGCATTGGCTGTTGAGGAAAAAGGATGTCTTTTACGCTCCCCTTCGCGAACGATGTACCATCCTTGAACAGCAGACCTTCACACCAGAGACGAAGCACATGGTGACCGTGGCGAAAGATACCGTCACAGGCGTTACGTGGCAGTTTGTCAAAGGAGCACCGGAGGTGGTGCTGGCTATGTGTGATACCATTGCCGGCGGTCACGATGAGCAGGAAGTCAAGGACCGGTTGACCGAACTTCAGAAAATCGGGCGGCGCACGCTCGGTTTCGCCTGTAAGAAAATCAACACCGGGGAGGAAACCCCTATGCAGTTCATCGGTTTCGTAGGAATGGCCGATCCCGTCAGGGAGGATGTGCGTGAGGCTGTCGATACTTGCAGGAGAGCAGGTGTGAGGGTCATCATGGTCACTGGCGATGTAGCGTTGACCGCCAATGAGATTGCCCGTGAGACAGGAATCATGGATGCAGACGAACCTGCTCAGGTCATCACAGGTGCAGCATTTGCCGACATGGAGGATGACTACCTCAAACGTGAGGTGTTGCCCGGATTGAAGGTGCTTTCCAGGGCACGCCCATTCGACAAGGCTCGTCTGGTGGGACTGCTTCAGGAGATGGGGCATGTCGTGGCGGTGACGGGTGATGGCACCAACGACGCGCTCGCACTGAAGAAGGCTCAGGTGGGACTGTCAATGGGTGACGGTACGGCAAGAGCCAAGGAGGCCAGCGACATCACCATCATCGACAACTCCTTTGTCAGCATCAACAAAGCCATTATGTGGGGACGGTCGCTCTATGTCAATATCCAGCGTTTCCTGCTCTTTCAGATGACCATCAACATCTGCGCTTGTCTCATCGTCCTTGCCGGTGCCTTCATGGGATTGGACTCTCCGCTCAACGTCACGCAGATGTTGTGGGTCAACCTCATCATGGACACGTTTGCGGCGATGGCGCTCTCTGCGTTGCCGCCCGACAAGCGCGTGATGCTTCGCCGGCCACGCAGTCAGAATAGCCATATTGTCGACCGACGCATGCTGAGACAGGTCGTGTGGGTCGGCATGCTGTTCTTCCTCTTCCTTTTTGGTGTATGGCAATTGCTCTGGCACATGGACTTTAGCCAGCGGCAGTCGGGAATGGCAGCCTTGCTCAGTTGGGATGCGGCAAAGGAATTCTTTACCGGCTTCACCAACATGACACATCATCGGCAACACATCTCCACATATGAACTGGCGCTCTTCTTCTCGATCTTTGTCATGATGCAGTTTTGGAACATTTTCAACGCCAAGTATTTCCGAAGTGGAAGAAGTCTGCTCCAGGACATCATCGACCTGTGTCGTGATCACCGTTCATGGCACCGCAATTTCAGCACCGGGTTCTTGTTCATCGTCTTCGTGATACTCGTCGGGCAGATTCTGATAGTCAACTTTGCCGGTCAATTCTTCGGTGTGTCGGCGCTTCACGCTACCGACTGGGTGCTTATCATTGTTGTCACGTCGCTGATCCTCTTCGTGCCCGATGCCGTGAGATTTATGCGGGAAAAGAAGAAAAATGCATGATTTTTACAAGTTTTATACTGATATGAGGCGTGGAATGATAGATTTTCATTACATTTGCACTATATAATGTCAGAGATCATCGTGTATTTCAGATTTGACACGGATGATGTGGTCGAGACTGATGATGGCGTTGTGATTCAGATAAATTGATGATTGGAAAATGAAAATAGGAAAACAACTGATGAAATACCTCAGCCGCTTCAAATACATCATCGTATTTGTGGCCGGCACATTGCTTGTCACCGTCATTGGCGACAACTGCTTGCTTCAACACTACCGTTATTCAAAAGAGATTTCCGAATTGGAGGAAGAAATCGACCGGCAGGAGACTTTATTTGCACAAGACTCCATCAGGCTTGTCAGTTTGGAGCGCGACCCAGAGGCGATCCGCAAGATTGCCCGTGAACGGTATTTTATGAAGGCGAGCGATGAGGATATCTTTGTGCTCAGCGACGAAATACAGGAGAAATAGTATGCGACAACTCAGTCCTCTACAGACAGCCATCTACCTCATCGGAGGAGTGCTGATGGCCACCGGTGCAGGATGCTGCGCTTTTCTGTGGCATCCGAAAGTGTTCTCATGGATCTACCTTGTGGGCGCTGTTGCCTTTTTCGCCATGCAGTTGCAGCAACGCTATGAGGGCACCAACCCCACTATCGTGAGGCTTCGTAAGATCATGATCGCGTCGGGCGTGTTCTTCGTTGTGGCTGGTCTCCTCATGGTCGATACAGCCTACCAGTTTTTGGGCCATTACATGCCGCTCGTCACCTATATCACCTACTTTTACAATAAATGGGTGATGCTGCTGCTCGCAGGAGCCATCCTCCAACTCTATTCTACCCACAGAATTTCAAATGAATTGCAAAAAGATTGAAAAAAACATAAAAGAAAGCCCCATATACTTAAATTCAATGAAAATTTTTTCTCACATCGGGATTTGATGTTATTTTTGTGAGACAAATTAATTGTTGGCTGATAAAAATGAACAAATCTCTCGCTTTCTTCCATGCTGTCTGTGCCGTCATATTGTTGGCTTCATGTGCTAATTCTTATCATATCGACGGTTCTTCCGACATCTCAGGGCTTGACAGCAGGAAGATGTATCTAAAGGCTTTGCAGGAAACCGAGTTCCAAAACATCGACTCAACCGAGGTGGTGCATGGGAAGTTTGACTTCATCGGTAGCACCGACTCTGTGAGAATGGCTTATATCGTGGTGAGTGAAGGTTATAGTTTGCCTTTGGTCATCGGAGACGGAGACGTTGTCGTGCGCATCAACAAGGCAAGGACCGAGTGGGGTGGTACGCCTCTCAACGATAAACTCTATAAGTTTGTCAAAAGCCTCGATAGCCTCAACCTGCAGTTGCAAGATCTTGAGCATGAGTACAATATTGCCTTCATGGATGGTGAAGACATGAATGAGGTGATTCCCCGTCTGTCAAGAGCCAACCAGATGATTAATGTGCGCATCGACTCCTTGGTCACCAGGTCGATTACCGACAATTTCGACAATATCCTCGGATCGGGCATCTTCATGCTGGCCACGCAAGCACAGCGCTACCCGGAGATGAGTCCATGGGTGGTGGAGATCATGAGCAAGGCTACCGAAAACTTCAAGAACAACGCCTATGTGAGGCAATACCTCCAACAAGCCAACTACATACAGAATGTGCAGAACGGGCTGGAGGCTCCTCCCAATGCTGCTCCGCAACCCACAACAGGAAATGCGGCGCCCCAAGCACCCACTCCCAACGAATTGGCAGCGCCTGCCACAGAGGAGAGCGACACGACCTCTACCGGAAAATGATGGCATGCCATGAGGACGCTGATTGCTGATGCCACAATCGCCAATGAGGGGCGATGCACCCACGGACATGTGGTGATAGAAGATGATCGTATCAGTGGCATTTATGAGACCGATAATGCACCCTGCGGACACTACGACAAACGTGTGGAGGCCGCAGGGTGCATTGTCATGCCGGGTGTCATCGATAGCCATGTGCATTTCCGGGAGCCAGGTCTCACAGCCAAGGCCGACATCGACAGCGAGAGCAGGGCTGCTGCCTATGGCGGTGTGACCACTTTTTTCGACATGCCCAACACGGTGCCGCAGACGGTCACCATCGAGGCGCTCGACGATAAGATGGAAAGAGCCCGAAAGACCAGCCATGTCAACTATGCGTTCTTCTTCGGAGCCACCAACGATAATCTCCACTTGCTGCCTCTGTTGGATGGCAGCCGCATTCCAGGAATCAAACTCTTCATGGGTTCATCCACAGGCAATATGCTTGTCGACAGGCAGGAGGTGCTGCAGCAACTCTTCCGTCAAGCCACGTTGCCTATCATGGCTCATTGTGAGGATACATCGATGATCAACCGGCGTATGGAGGAGGTCATCGCTGAGGAAGGTGATGACCCGCCTGTGACGCGTCACCCAGACATCCGGTCGGCAGAGGCTTGTTACGCCTCGTCGGCACTGGCAGTGTCTTTGGCCCGTGAATATGGCACCCGACTTCATGTGGCACACCTGTCCACAGCCAGAGAACTGGCGCTGTTGGATGTTTGCGATGACAATCATCTGCCCCTGGTCACTGGTGAGGCTGTCGTTGCCCATCTGCTGTTCACCGATCATGACTATACCACCCTCGGCACACGCATCAAGTGCAACCCCGCAGTGAAAACGGCTGAAGACAGGGCGGCACTCAGAAAAGCCCTTTCTGACGGACGGATCACCACCATTGCCACCGACCATGCACCCCATCTGCTCAGCGATAAGGAGGGCGGATGCCGGAGGGCTGCTTCAGGGATGCCTATGGTGCAGTTCTCCCTGCCTTGTATGTTGCAGTTGACTGACGAGGGTGTGCTCTCCATCCCACAGGTGGTAAGACTGATGTGTCACCGGCCGGCACAACTCTTCGGTGTGAGAGACAGAGGATTTCTGCGTCCTGGTTACAAGGCTGATATCACAGTGGTGAGAAAAGGAGAGGCGTGGACTGTGGAGGATGCTGCCGTACAGAGCCGGTGCGGTTGGACACCGCTGGCTGGACGGTCACTCAACTGGAGGGTGGAATACACCTTCTGCAATGGACATCTGCTCTACGAAAGAGGGCACTTTGATGAGACATATAAAGGTGAGGAGGTGGCTTTCAGCCATTGATGACCATGCGTAAGACTTTCGATTATGCCATCCATGAGGTGGCTCCTTATATCAACTGGGCCTATTTCTACCATGCATGGCAGATAGGCAAACCCCAAAAGGAGTGCGGCATCCTGCGAAGTGATGCCGAGGACTTGATGGAGGAGTGGGAAGGCGACAACCGCACACATGCCGTGGTGATGGTGGACGAGGCCTGCAGCGAGGGCGACGACATCATCATCGGTGGGGTGCGGCTCCCCATGTTGCGGCAACAGTTGCCCGACAACCGTGATGGGTTATGCCTCTGTCTGGCCGATTTCATCCAGCCGCATACCACGGGAAAGACGGATAGGATGGGCATCTTCGCTGCCACGGTTGACATGAGTATGGAAACGGCTTATCATGAAGACCCTTATAGGAGAATGCTGGCTCAGACCCTTGCCGACCGGTTGGCCGAGGCTACGGCGGAGGTCGTCCATCAATATGTCAGACGAGAGATGTGGGGATATGCTGCTGACGAGCGGTTGACCATCGCCCAACTGCATGCTGAGCAGTTTCAGGGAATACGGCCGGCAGTGGGATATCCGTCATTGCCCGATGTGAGTCTCAATTTCCTGCTCGACCGTTTGCTCGACATGGGAAGCATCGGCATCCGACTCACTGAGCATGGTGCGATGAGACCGCATGCCTCCGTATCGGGACTGATGATGGCACATCCCAAAGCCCGTTATTTCAACTTGGGAAAAATCGGTGATGACCAGGTGGAAGACTATGCTCGCCGACGGGGGATTCCCACCACTTTAATGAGACAATTTTTGGCCACAAGCATATAAAAGAATTCAAAAATGATAGCGCGTCATTTCTTTTTATTCATCTTGCTGATCCTGCTGCCCGACCTTTTCTTGTTCATACGGTATATCTGGCGGAGAAACTTGCCCGTGTGGGTGAAAGCACTATGGTGGATCATCACCATAGTCTTGTTGGTCTATACCAGTCTCTTGGCTAGATGTCAAGATTATACGCCCCAACAGCCGATATGGCTTAACATCTATCTCTTCATCCTTGGTGCGTTCATCGTGCCCAAGGCGGTGCTCGCGCTCTGTGCATCCCTCGGCAGGGGGGTAAGCAACCGGTTCCATGCGCGCCACAATTGGGGACTGTTGCCAGGTGTGCTGTTGGCGCTCTTATTTGTCTTTATCACTATTTACGGTAGTTTTTGGGGGTTTGGGAAGTTTGAGGTCCACCGCATGGATTATCACTCATCCCGTTTACCTAAGGGTTTTGACGGCTACAAGATCGCTTTGTTTTCTGACGCCCATGTGGGTAGTTATCGGGGGGGAGATAGGCATGTGCTTGCTGATGCCATCGACAGTATCAATGCGCTGCATCCCGACATCATCTTCTTCCTTGGTGATCTGCAGAATACCCGTCCGGAGGAAATCCAGGAGCATAAGCCGGTGCTCTCGAGGCTGAAGGCTCCCGATGGCGTGTATTCCATCCTTGGCAATCATGATTACTCCCATTACATCGGAGGAACCAGGGAAGAGAAACTGGCCGCAGAGAAGAAGACGCAACGGTTGGAGCGCGAGATGGGTTGGCGGCTTCTCCTCAACGAGAGTACCATCCTTCACCACGGTGGCGACAGTATTTATCTCGCAGGCATGAAAGGAAATGACGGAAAGGGAGAAGACCATGACACTCCCAACTATGAGAATACCATCAAGGATATCCCCAAAGGTGTTTTCTCCATCATGCTGCTGCATAATCCCCGATATTGGAAACCTTACGTGATAGAACCTTCTGATATCCCGCTCACCCTCAGCGGACATACCCATGGCGGGCAGGTGAACCTCTTCGGCATGACGACCAGCTCACTCGTTTTCGACGAGTATGACGGTATGTATGAGGTGGATGGAAGACATCTGTATGTCTCAAGAGGATTGGGGGGACTCATCCCGATGCGTTTCAATGTCACAGGAGAGGTGGTGCTGCTCACCCTCCATTGCGAATAATCTGACCAACACCAAAATACTAATATTCATCATGAAATACCTATATCGCATCTATCAGTTGTTTGTGGCTATACCGATTCTGATCGTATGGACCATCTTTATCGCCCTCTTGGTGATTATTGGCTGTGCTTTGGGAAACGGCAATTTCTGGGGATATTATCCCGGGAAATGGTGGTCATGGGTCAACATCCGTCTGTTTCTCTTGCCAGTCACCGTGGAGGGCCGTTCCCATCTGGAGAAAGGCAAGTCGTATGTTTTCGTGTCCAATCATCAGGGGGCTTTTGATATCTTCCTCATTTATGGCTTTTTAGGCAGACATTTCAAATGGATGATGAAGCATCAGATACAGAAGATACCTTTTGTGGGACGTGCCTGTAAAGCCTCCAACCAGATCATGGTCGACAAGCGTGGGCCCAAGAAGATCAAAGCCACCTATGACAAGGCGAGGGAGGTGCTCACTGGTGGTGTGTCGCTGGTGGTTTTTCCTGAGGGGGCACGCACATTCACCGGTCATATGGCCTCTTTCAAGAGAGGTGCCTTCATGTTGGCAGACGACTTGCAGTTGCCGGTCGTACCTATTACCATCAACGGATCGTTTAATGTCATGCCGAGGATGCGCGACTGGCATTGGGTCAACTGGCATCCGCTCAAACTCACTATCCATCAACCCATTTATCCTATCGAACAGGGGCCTGTCAACGTGAACACCACCATGGCCGACAGTTATCAGGCTGTGATGTCGGCATTGGTCCCGGAATACCAGGGAATGGTAGAAAATCCTGACCAATAAAATTTTTTGTCAGAAAATCATTGGCCGACAAAAATATTATCGTTATATTTGCAGTTCACAACCATTAATGTGTATCACAGGACGAATATTCCTACGACATGGACAAGCAAGACAGTATTGTTATCATTCCCACGTACAACGAGAAAGAGAATATCGAGAAAATCATTCACGCGGTGTTTGGTCTCGAGAAGTACTTTCATGTGCTTGTCATCGACGACGGTAGTCCTGACGGGACAGCGCAGATCGTACACCGGATGATCAGGGATGATTTCCCCGACAGGCTTTTCATCATCGAGCGGTCGGGCAAATTGGGACTGGGCACTGCTTATCTCACCGGATTCAGATGGGCGCTCGACCATGGCTATGATTATGTCTTTGAGATGGATGCTGACTTCAGCCATGATCCTAACGATTTGCCGCGACTGTATGCCGCCTGCCACGATGAGGGTTACGATTTGGCCATCGGGTCGCGTTATATCAGTGGGGTCAATGTCGTCAACTGGCCCATGGGGCGTGTGCTCATGAGTTATTTCGCTTCCATGTATGTGAGGTTCATCACAGGATGTCCTATCCACGACACTACGGCGGGGTTCAAATGCTACACGAGGCGCGTGCTGGAAACCATAGAACTTGATAAGATCCGCTTCAAGGGTTATGGATTCCAGATAGAGATGAAGCATACGGCCTGGCAGATCGGTTTCCGCATCAAGGAGGTGCCGGTCATCTTCGTCAACCGGCGCGAAGGTGTCAGCAAGATGAGTGGCGGTATCTTCTCCGAGGCACTTTTTGGTGTCATGAGACTCAGATGGGATGGATGGTTCCGCCGTTATCCCAAGTTGTCTGCCAAATAAGGGCCATGAGTATGAGGTTGGCGACCATTGATGCGTCAACCTGATTTCAACAGGTGTAAGATGGGATGAAAATACAGGATTTACAGCATTTTTATAGTAAGGTGCCGCAGTGTGGCGCCTTGGCAAAGTTGTTGTCGCAACCGGGCGGCAGCATTTTTTTAGACGGATTCCATGCCTCGGCTGCACCCTTGTTCTTCGCTGGGTTGGCAGAAAAGACCAACGTCAATGTCCTCTTCATCCTCCAGGATGCTGATGAGGCAGGTTATTTCTATCACGACCTCACACAGATCATGGGACAGGAGCAGGTGCTCTTCTTCCCCTCCTCCTACCGAAGGGCGGTGAAATACGGGCAGGTGGATGCCGCCAACGACATCCTTCGTACAGAGGTGCTCGCTCGGCTCTCTGCCATCGCTGACCAAAGGGAAGAGCAGGCATCCAACTTGATCGTGACCTATCCTGATGCGCTCAGTCAACTGGTCGTGGCCAAGAAACAACTCGACAACCGCACGCTATCGCTCCACGTCGGACAGGAAGTAGAATTGTCGGTGGTGTGTCAGACCTTGCGCGAATGGGGATTCCTACAGCAAGACTATGTCTACGAGCCCGGGCAGTTTGCCGTGCGTGGAAGTATCGTCGATGTCTATTCCTACAGTTGCGAGTATCCCTTCCGCATCGACTTCTTCGGACCAGAGATCGATACCTTGCGCACCTTCGATATCCAGTCGCAACTCTCCAAGGAGAAAAAGCAGCAGGTGGAGATCGTGCCACAACTCTCACTGGTCGCAGAGAAGACACCTGTTATGAACTTCCTGCCCGAAGGAATGATCGTGGCCGTCAAGGATTTCGACTTCATTGCCGACACCATCGGGAGAATCTATGCCGAGGGCTTTTCCTCACAGGCCGTCGCCGAACGGTTGGAGGAGGCCACCGAGACGGAAAAGGATGAGATTCTTCAGCAGATGCGTAGTGAGAGCGCACTGATCAAGCGATCGGATTTTATTGAGGGAATCGACAGGTTCAGGAGGATTGATTTCGGCGTGAAACCGTCGGGCATACCTTCTGCCACCATCAAGTTTGATATCTCTCCGCAGCCCTTGTTGCACAAGAATTTCCAGATTCTCCGCGACACGTTGTCTGACTTCCATAATCGTGGTTACCGCATTTTTGTGCTCTCCGACAGCAGCAAACAGGTGGAGCGGCTGCGTGACATTCTTGCTGCTTCCGAGGATGATAAAGAGGTCAAGGAGATTCCCTTCACGGATGTCGACAAAACGCTCCATGCCGGGTTTGCCGACAACACGCAGCGGATGTGCCTTTTCACCGACCACCAGATTTTCGACAGGTTCCATAAGTACAGCCTGCGTTCCGACACCGCACGGGCGGGAAAGATGGCCCTCACCATGAAGGAACTGCAGGAGATGGAATTGGGCGACTATATCGTACATGTGGATTTCGGTATCGGCAAGTTTGCCGGACTCGTCAGGGTGGCGACGGGAAACAGTTATCAGGAGATGATCCGCATCGTCTACCAGCGTGGCGACACCGTCGACGTGTCAATCCATTCGCTCTATAAAATCTCTAAATACCGGCGGGCGTCCACCGATGAGCCGCCACGGTTGAGCACCTTGGGAACCGGTGCGTGGGAACGCATGAAGGAACGGGCGAAAAAACGTATCAAGGATATCGCCCGCGATCTCATTCGCCTCTATGCAAAGCGCCGGCAGGTGAAGGGATTCGCTTTCAGTCCTGACAATTATATGCAGCATGAACTCGAGGGCAGTTTCCTTTATGAGGACACCCCCGACCAACTCAAGGCCACCAATGATGTGAAGGCCGATATGGAACAGGCACGCCCTATGGACAGACTCGTCTGTGGGGATGTGGGGTTCGGCAAGACCGAGGTGGCTGTCAGGGCTGCCTTCAAGGCCGCATGCGACGGCAAGCAGGTGGCGGTACTCGTGCCCACCACCGTATTGGCTTTCCAACATTACAAGACGTTCAGCGAACGGTTGGACGGTTTTCCCGTCAAAGTGGAGTACCTCTCAAGAGCACGGTCCACCAAACAGGTGAAGGACATCCTCGCACAATTGAAAGAAGGCCGCGTCGATATCCTCGTGGGGACCCATAAAATGCTGGGCAAAGGGGTGGAATGGAAAGACCTGGGCCTGCTCATCATCGATGAGGAACAGAAGTTCGGGGTCTCCACCAAGGAAAAACTGCGGACACTCAAGACCAACGTCGACACGCTTACTATGTCGGCTACACCGATACCGCGCACCTTGCAGTTCTCACTGATGGGTGCACGCGACATGAGCATCATCCGCACACCACCGCCCAACAGACATCCTGTCTACACCGAACTCACCACTTTCAGCGCGGAGGTGATAGCCGATGCCGTCAATTTCGAGATGAGCCGCAACGGACAGGTCTATTTCGTCTGCAGCCGTATCTCTAATCTTGAGGACGTGGCTGTCGTCATCCGGCGGCATGTGCCCGATGCGCGAGTGGCTGTCGGCCATGGACAGATGAAACCTGAGGAACTGGAGAAAGTGGTGTTGGGGTTCATCAACCACGACTACGACGTGCTCGTGTCGACCACCATCGTGGAGAATGGCATCGATATTCCCAATGCCAACACCATTTTTATCAACGATGCCCACCGTTTTGGTCTGTCCGACATTCATCAGATGCGAGGACGTGTGGGACGGTCTAACCGCAAGGCGTTCTGCTACCTCCTCGCTCCACCGCGGTCATTGTTGTCGGCGGATGCCCGCCGTCGCCTAGAGGCCGTGGAGAACTTCTCCGAACTGGGCAGCGGTTTCAATCTCGCCATGCAGGACCTTGACCTCCGTGGCGCTGGCAACCTGCTGGGAGCCGAACAGAGCGGTTTTATGGAGGATCTGGGATATGAGACCTATCAGAAAATTCTCAGTCAGGCCGTCACAGAACTCAAAAACGAGGAGTTTGGTCAACTCTACGAAGAGGATATGAAATCCGGCAAACAGATCATGGGCAATGATTTTGTGGAAGACTGTTCTCTGGAGAGCGACCTCGAATTGTATTTCCCCGACAGTTACGTGCCGGGAAGCAGCGAGCGGATGCTCCTCTATCGTGAACTCGACAATATCAGTTCGGATCATGAACTGGAAGGCTACCGCAAGCGGCTCGAAGACCGTTTTGGCAAGGTTCCTCGCGAAGGTGTGGAGCTCATGCTTGTCGTACCGCTCCGACAACTGGGCAAGCAGTTGGGCTGCGAGAAGATTTTCCTCAAGCAAGGTTTTATGCAGATGCAGTTTGTGAGCAACACCGACAGTCCTTTCTACCGCAGTACAGCCTTTTCCAAGGTGTTGCGATATGTCAACGAGCATCTGCGCCGCTGTCAGTTGAAAGAGGTGAAAGGAAGGAATATCCTGCAGGTGAAATCGGTGCCTACTGTGGGCATGGCTGTGGATATTTTGCGCGACATACTCAATGAGGAGGTGATGGTCGATGCTTGACGGGTATGTGATGCTGCTCACCGTGGCAGCCTATTTCATCCTTCTGCTTGTCGTGAGCAGGTTGACCGCGAGGAGGCAGGACAACGATACGTTTTTCCGGGGCAACAGACAGTCGCCATGGTATCTGGTAGCCTTTGGCATGATCGGCGCTTCCATCTCTGGCGTGACCTTTGTCAGTGTGCCGGGGATGGTGGAGACCATCGATATGACCTACATGCAGACCTGTCTCGGTTTCATTCTTGGTTATGCGGCGGTGGCTTTCATCCTGTTGCCTGTTTATTACAAGCACCGTCTCACCACCATCTACACGTTGCTCAAGGAGCGTCTCGGCCATCGGTCTTACGTGACGGGGGCTTCGTTCTTCATCTTGTCGAAGATGACGGGAGCCGCCGCGCGCTTCTATGTGGTGTGCATCATTTTGCAACGTTTTGTGTTTGACGCGATGGGCATCCCTTTCCCTGTCACCGTGCTGGTGATGGTGCTGCTCATCTGGCTCTATACCCACCGTAGCGGTATCCGTACGCTGGTGTGGACCGACACGCTGCAGACCTTTTGCATGTTTGCCGCTCTCATCCTGATCATCATCAGCGTGACGGATGCGTTGGGTATGAGTATGGGAGAGACGGTTAAGGCTGTGGCGGCCGACAGTCACAGCCGTATCTTCGTCTTCGATGACCCGATGTCGAGGCAATACTTCTGGAAACAGTTTTTGAGTGGTATTTTCATTGTCATCGTGATGACCGGGCTTGACCAGGACATGATGCAGAAAAATCTCTCCTGCAAGTCGCTGAAGGATGCTCAGAAAGACATGTGCTCTTATGGTGTGGCTTTCGTTCCTGCCAACCTGCTTTTTCTGTCGCTTGGCGTGCTGCTGTGCTTGTTGGCATCGCACCAGGGTGTTTCCCTGCCTGCTGCCGGCGACGAACTCGTGCCGTTCTTTGCTGCCACGGGAAGGTTGGGGCAGGGGGTGACGGTGCTTTTCACCTTAGGCATGGTGGCGGCGGCCTTCTCGAGCGCAGACTCTGCGCTCACGGCACTGACCACCAGTTGTTGTGTGGACCTTCTCCAGCGGCCCGACGACGAGCAGGTGCGCCGCAGGGTGCATGTCATTATGGCGGTGGTTTTCATCGCCTTCGTCCTCTTTTTCCGGGTAGTCAACTCTCCCAGCGTTATTGATGCCATCTATGTGATGTGCTCCTACACCTATGGCCCCTTGCTGGGTATTTTCGCCTATTGCCTCTTGACCAAGCGTGGTGTCCACGACAAGGTCGTGCCTTATATCGCCGTGGTTTCTCCCTTGCTTTGTTTTGCCGCTGATGAATGGACCAAAGCGTTTACTGACTATCGCTTTGGCTATGAATTGCTCATGGTCAATGGCGCCCTTACGTTTCTAGGCTTGTGGTGTAGCAAGTATCTGGTGAGGAAAACAGCTTGAATGGTGTTGTGCCAGGTGGGACAAATCAAGTCACCTGATCATGTCCACCTCGTCTTCAGGCAAGGTAAGGCTTCCCACCTTTTTGCCCTGTGCGGAATAAACGTGGATCATAGGAGTGAGATACTGCTTGTTGAATATGATATACTCCTCCGACTTTCTCAATGGTTGCTTCACTGACCGCATGGCTGTGCTGGTCGTGATGATGTAATCCTGTGCATAGTCCATCTCCGCACCCATCAGCACGTTGGTCAGTGTGTGGGAGACGCAGACAAAACACTCGTTATCCAGTGTCTGCACCCTCTTATTTTCAGGGTAAACCAGCAGGGTCTTCCTCGGTGAGTGTGAGAATCCCGTGAATATCTCCGCATTGAGGATGACGACCGGATGGCTGGTGAATTCCTGTACGCCGATTTTCTGTTTAGAGTCAGATACCACCACATCTTTGAAGGACGACTGTTTGTCGAGAAGCCATTCGATGCCCAGCACCAACAGTTCCTCATATTCCTCTCCTTTTTGGCTGAAGATTTTTGTCACCTTGTCTGCTTTGGCATCATACATCCACAGATTGATGCAGGCATATAGGTCATCGGCCGAAGTTGGCAACTGTTCCACAAAGAAGAAATACTCATTGTCGAAACCGCTGAGAGCGCTCATGGCGATGTCTTCCATCGTTATCGTTCGCGGTGTATTGTTATACATATTCTCGAAATACAGTTTTGCCGGCACTGCTTTCGCTGGCAAGCCAATCTGGCGCAGATGGCTGATCTCCACAGCCTCCATCATGGTGAACATGCACATGGCTGTCATCAAAAAAACAAGTCTTTTCATCATTAGTTTCAATGGTTAAATATTTATTCTTCTATTCTCACATCTATTCTTCTACTCTCACATCCTCCATCACAATGTCGGGCCGCTCATCGGGCCGCATCAGCTCAAACTTCACATTCCGCAGGCGCAGACCGTCGACATGGCGTGCAAAGAGGCCGTAGGCAGGTGTCGGGCCGGCCCAGCGTGGTTCGGGGTAGTTGGTGCCTTGCTCCCTATAGGGCGTCGTCACTTTCTTGCCTCCACCACGATATTGGATACGGATATCAGATAGAGAGACATTGCGGATGGGGGTACCTTCCATACCTGTCACGATGATGCCCGCCAGTGAATCGCAGTCGTCGGCGATCACGTTGCTGATATAGATGTCTCGGGCAGAAGAAACCTCCGTCCGCTCCTTCGGACCTCGGTTTCGGCAGCCGGTGGTGATGTAGATGGGATAATGGTGCACATGACTCAACGAGATGTTGTTCACCACGATGTTCTCCATCCGACCCTGGTCCACCACCTCGAAGGCGAGACCGCTGCTCCACATACAAGTACAGTTGGAGATGGTGATATTGCGGTAGCCGCCATTCGATTCCGTGCCGAGTTTGATACGTCCGCACACCCAGTTCACCTTCTCTGGCACATAAGTGCCGTCGAGGAAGGTACCGAGTTTGTAACCAGTCACGATGCAGTTGGTGATGAGGATATGCTCGCAGAGGACCGGGGCTTTCAGTGCATACGAACTTTTCAGTACGATGGCATCGTCATTGGGTGTGTTCACTTTTGTGTTGCTCACCGTGAAGTATTTGCAGCAGTCGATGTCGATGCCATCGCGGTTGGTATCAATCATCACATTGTCGATGGTGCCGATGTCGCACCCTGTGGTGATGATGGCGAAGTGCCCGCCACGATAGATGGTGATGTCGCGGATGGTCACATTGCGGCAGCGTTTCAAGGCGATGGCCTTGTCGCCGGTGCCGATGGAACCTCCTTGTACGTTACCGGCAGTCTCAGTGTCTTTTTTCGTCAGTCCCTCACCGTCAATCATGCCACGTCCCGTGATGCTGATGTTTTGCTGTTCCTCTGCCCATATCAGACTGTTATGGAAATAGGTGTGTCCGCCGTCCTGGTATTCCGGACCTCCGAACACCTCGCTTGCGTCGTAGGCCTTCATCTCTGCAGGAGCCGCGAGAATCTTGGCTCCCGCCAGCAGGTGGAGGTCGACATTGCTTCGCAGACGGATGCTGCCGCAGAGATAAGTTCCCTGTGTCAGCACTACCTGTCCGCCGCCATTGGCATTCGCTGTTTCGATGGCTCGGTTGATTGCTGTATGGTCAAGCGTTTTGCCATCTCCTTTTGCCCCGAAATCATGCACGTCATATACGCCCGGCATCGCTTGCGCCTGCAAAATGTTCAGGATAAGTATAGCATAGTAAATAATTCTTTTTCTCATCATTAAAAAAATTAGGAATCAACAAGGATGAAGATTTTGGTGTGTTTCTTATTCGCCCGACAATAAGTCGATGATAGGTGCTTTGATTCTTTCGCTCCTTTCCTATGCAAAGATACATTTTTCCTCAGATATTCAATGGGAAAATCTTGAATTTGGTCGCAAAGAGGGTGATTTTAGTGCTTAGAGATAAAATACGCTGCAATTACCACAGATAAAGCAACATTCACAACTTCTCTATTGGGTGTCGAGAGATGGATTTTTGAGAAAACCGGAACTGTAGTATCTGTTTATAGTGCTCAAGATTACTTTTACGCTATATTGCTGATTAGAATACAGTTGCTATTTAAACATTACTGGGACGGAGAAATCGTTTCTTTTTCTCCGTCCCAGTGAAAGATTGTATTTATCAGTTGTCAGCCAAGTTGTCAGTCAAATGACTAAAATGGTCACACCCCCCTGAGGAACCTATCGGCCTCTATTGCGGCCTTGCAGCCACTGGCGGCGGCGGTGATGGCTTGACGATAGTGCGGGTCTGCCACATCACCGGCGGCGAAGACACCTGGCAACTGGGTGCGTGGTGTGCCGTCGATGGTGAGGATGTATCCCGTCTCGTCGGTGGGGAGCCACTCTTTGAAAATGTCAGAGTTGGGCTTGTGTCCTATGGCCAGGAAGAAACCGTCGATAGGCAGGTCATAGCGAGTCTCGTCGGGTTCGCCCTTGCGCTTCACCAGATGGGCACCCTCCACGCCATTCTCACCATAGAGACCCAGCGTGTTGTGCTCGAAGAGAATCTCTATCTTCTCGTTCTCCATCACCCGGCGCTGCATCACATCCGAGGCGCGGAGGAAAGGTTTGCGCACGATCATATACACCTTCTTGGCGAGGCCAGCCAGGTAGAGGGCCTCCTCACAGGCCGTGTCGCCACCGCCCACGACAGCCACCGTGCGCTTGCGGTAGAAGAAACCGTCGCACGTGGCACAGGCCGACACACCTTGACCCATATATTTCTTCTCGTCGTCGAGGCCTAGGTATTTGGCCGATGCTCCCGTGGCGATGATCACCGTGTCGGCCAGCAGTTCGGTACCGCTGTCAGTGGTGATCACGTAGGGCTGTTGGCTGAAGTCCACTTTGGCGATCTCTCCGTCACGCAGGTCAGCGCCCAACCGTTCCGCCTGGCTGCGCAGGTCGAGCATCATCTGATTGCCGTCCACTCCTTCGGGGTAGCCGGGGAAATTCTCCACCTCAGTGGTTTGGGTGAGTTGTCCGCCGACGATCAGTCCGCAGTATTCCACCGGTTGCAGGTTGGCGCGTGCCGCATAGATGGCCGCCGTATAACCGGCAGGACCGCTGCCGATGATCAGGCATTTCACATGTTCTCTCTCTTCCATTGCTTCTTTTGCTTGGAGTAGGTTAAATCCGTGGAAGATTCACGTTAAAGCAGTTCGATAATCTGCTGCTCTATCACTTCGATCTTCTCGGTAGGCTCGAAACGTGCCACTACCATTCCCTTCTTGTTGATGAGGAATTTAGTGAAATTCCATTTGATGTCGGGGTTCTCCATATAGTTTGGGTCAGCCTCGCTGAGCATTTTGTCGAGGATGCCTGCGATGGGGTGCTCCTTGTTCCAACCGGCGAAACCCTTTTGCTCTTTGAGGAATTGGAACAGAGGGTCGGCATCAGGGCCATTGACCTTCACTTTCTTGAAACGGGGAAATTCTGTCCCATAGGTGAGTTTGCAGAAATTATGTATCGACTCATCGGTGCCTGGGGCTTGCTGTCCAAACTGGTTGCAGGGGAAGTCGAGTATTGTGAAACCTTCGGAATGGTGCTTTTCATATAGTTTCTCCAGTTCCTCATACTGAGGGGTAAAACCGCATTTGGTAGCAGTGTTGACGATGAGGATTACTTCGTTGGCATATTCCTTCAGAGAAACGGTGCCTCCCTTTCTGTCTTTGACAGAGAAATCATAAATTGTTCTCATTGTTGCTATTTGTTGATAAATAAAAGGTTTTTTTGATAGTTTGCAGTTTGCTTCAACCTCACAAAGATAGGCAAAAACCGCCGCACGGCAAAATTTTCAGCTATTTTTTTGCTGATGTATTCTCTTTATCGACTATTCATACATTTTTTTTTCATTACGATGGTCTAACCATAATCCTTCGGAAAAGAAAATCGACAAGTCGTCACCTGGATATGGCTTTTCATGGTGATGGCTTGGCACTTTCTATTTTTGTGCGTACCTTTGTGCACTCATAAAATTACAAACGTAAAATCTTTATGAAAAAGAACTTGTTATCAGCATTATTATTGACATTCTCGCTTTTAGCCAGTGCTCACGATGTCGAAATAGACGGCATTTGTTACAATTTGAATCCAAGTGAGCGAGTGGCCGAAGTGTCGCATCTGCATTATTATCTGGGCGAGATCAACTGGGGTGGCGACTATCGCTTTGCTCCGGAGAGCAATCCTTCTGGCGATGAGTGCTATGCTGTTCCTATGGATATCTGGGAGAGACTGAAAACAGAAACATTCTATGTGACGATAAAGGGTGAAAATCCCAACATCTTTCTCGGTGATGGCTGGTGGAGCAACATATATACTGACGGCTATATTACGCCTGGTAATGAATTGCTTTCAGACAACGGCGACGGCACATGGACACTCAGCGTGAACTTTGAAGGCGATCCGATATTAGATGTTCTTGATAATCGGCATCTGCTCTTTACAGGTAGTGGATATTCAGTGGAGAATATCTACTTGAAGGGAACCATTACGGGAGATGGTTCTGAAGATGCACAGGAGATAATCATCGTCTGGGAAAATGGCACATATCAATCAGACGCAGCAAACATCCCTGAAAAAATCATCTGCGAAGATGTGGAATATACGGTGACGAGTATTGGAGAAAGGGGGCTCTGTGGTTACAGTGGCCTGACTTCCGTGACCATACCAGCTTCCGTGACAGCCATCGCAAAATCTATTTTTTATGATTGTAGAAATCTTGAATCCATCAAGGTGGAAAGTGGTAATACGGCATATGATTCTCGTGAAAATTGTAATGCTATCATCGAAACAAATAGCCATACGCTGATTGCCGGTTGCATGTACACAGACATCCCCAATTCCGTGACGGCAATCGGAGACTTTGCTTTCATCAATTGTAGCAAACTGTTCTCTATTACCATCCCTAATTCGGTGAAGACAATAGGAGAGAGCGCTTTTTCTGGTTGCAGCAGTCTGATTTCTGTAAACATCCCCAATTCCGTGACATCTATTGGAATCTATGCTTTCGGTGGTTGCGGCAACCTTACCTCTTTGACCATCCCCAACTCCGTGACAGACATCGGAGGCTGGGCTTTCGCCAATTGCATGACACTCACCTCCATCATCATCCCCAATTCTGTGACAAGAATCGAAGACAATACTTTTGCGTTTTGCTGGGATTTGGCTTCCGTGGTCATCCCCAGTTCCGTGAAAAGTATCGGATTATTTGCCTTTGGCTTTTGCGGATTGAAAGATGTCTATTGTTATGCCGAACAAGTGCCTGAGACATTTGATGGTAGTCTTTTTGAAAATGCTCCTATCGAAGAGGCCACACTTCACGTTCCTGAAAATTCTATTGACGACTATACAAACACCTTTCCATGGAGCGATTTCATGAACATCGATGCTCTGACAGATGATGACCCGAGCGGAATCCGACAGACAGTGAATGGAGTGATGTCCATAGGTGATGGATCCGTCTACAACTTAAACGGCCAGCGTGTGAATCATGTTGCCAAGGGCGTCTACATCAAGAACGGGCAAAAATATATAGTTAAGTAACGCCCAGAAACCGCCAAAATCTGATGCTGAAAGGGAGCAATAAAGACCTGCAACGGGATTTCCCTACTACAGAATAGGCATTTTCCTCTATGTAAATATGGTCTTTGCTCTTGCGAGTGAACAAGATATTGCTTATCTTTGCATCGAAGAAAGTCAATTATGACGACTTCAAAGCAGAAAGTGAACGATCAAACAGATTTGTAAAACGTAAAAAGACAGATAGATATGAAAACGTTATTCCGTAAAATGACATTGGCCATGATGGCCGTCTTCACCATCGCAATGACTTCTTGCGAAGACGAGAGAATCGCACGGACCCTTGAAGGTACATGGAGTGGTGAGATGTATGCCGTGGCTTGGTATAATGGAAGGGCTTATGATGCTACCTATTCACAGATCACCTTCGTGCGTGACCCGTACAAATATTCTGAGGGTACAGGATATTGGGTGGACTACTATGCCGACAGCTACTGGGGCGGTTACAACTATATCGCCAGCCGCATCAGCTGGAGAGTTGACTTTGGAGATATCTATATCAATCTGAATGATACAGACGAGAGGGTGACCATCTACAATTATTCTCTCAACGATGACTATTTCTCTGGCTATCTGAATATCGATGGCGTAAAAAGAGAGTTCAGGCTGAAACATGTCAGTTCACCCAACTACAACTGGGATTGGGGTAAACATTACTACCGCACTCCGGCAAACAGTAAGCATCCTGACATGAAGTCAATAAAGATCGACGAGGCACCCAAACGAATGTTCCGCATCGATGAGAACAGAATCGGTGAATCCGTCAATAATGCAGCTGAAAGGAAAGATGTAGTGGAGATGAAATGAGATGCATAGGCATTCTTACCTCCATCCTGATACTCGCGCTCGCAACCATCGGTTGCGAGCGCGAGCAATTGTCTTATCAGGCATCTGAACCGCCGCAAGTCCCTGATTCCGTGCCTGTTGTGCCGGGAGGACCAAATGTGGCTACTGCTGTTGCGCAACATCTCGTAGGTGAGTGGAATGGCACTATGTTCTCTACTTATATAGATGATGAGGGTAAACCCGCGAGTGCTAATTCTCAGGTGACCTTCAAGTTTCAGACCTATACCGATGGCGCCATCAACGGTAATGGTCATGAGGCCAGTTTCATTGACGGGCGGTGTGTGTGGCAAATGTCCTTCCTCTGGGCAGTCAACAACGACTCTTGTCTGACCTTGCGCTACTCCGACAAGCATCTGATGAGATCCACCATGATGCATCTCGACGGCCATTCGTTGCAGATCCATCTGGTCAGTCCTGACGCACTGGAACACGATGACATCCAACTCACAAGAGCGATTTCCAAGTCATCATCAGCAGCCTTTGACCTAAATATCTGAAAAACTTCGCTAATCAGGAAATAAAGTGAATGAACGATTATCTGATGAATCAAAGAAAATAAACAATCAATGAAAAGCAACATGAGAATGTGGCTGACGGTCATGTCGGCATGGTTGACTACCATGGTCATGGCAGGGCCTGTCACCATGGAAAACGCACGAAAGAATGCGATGGCTTATCTGGCTGCAAGTCATGGGAAGAGAGCCGCAGCCAACCAACCGATGAAACTGGCTTTCACGATCGACCGCACCACCAAGCGGGTGGTGAAGGCACAACCGATGCTCTATGCCTTCCAGATTGAAGGCGGTCAGGGACTCGTCATCGCATCGGCCGATGATGTGGCATGGCCTGTACTGGGATATTGCGAGGCCGACTCTGTGACACTCGACAACATGCCGTCCAATATGCGGGCGTGGCTTGAGGGTTATGCCAACGAGATCGCCTGGGCACAGGAAAACGGCTACAAGCCTGTAGAAGCACAGACGGTGAGAAAAGCTGGAAGGGTAGACGTGCCCTATATGGTGAAGACCATTTGGGATCAGGTATCACCCTACAACAACCAGTGTAAGTTTAATAGGGTGGCGTGCCTCACGGGATGTGTGGCGACAGCCATGGCACAGATCATGGGCTATTGGGGAACCATCGGGCGCGACGGTGAACCATTCCAACATGGATGTACCTCCCTCGAGTCGTATATCACCGACAGCAAAGGGTATACCGTGCCGGCTCTCGACGCCGTGGAATCTTTTGACTGGAAAAACATGTCAAAAGTGCCTTCCACCACAGCCCAAAAGGCTGCTGTGTCGCAGTTGATGCGCTATTGTGGTCAGTCGGTCTTTATGGACTATACCAACAGTTCATCAGGAGCCTTCTCGGATGCCATTCCCAAGGCGTTCAGAAAGAATTTCGGTTACGACAATGGTGTGCAACTCATCTATCGTGACTATATGACCGCAGAGGAATGGGATGAAATCATGTATGCCGAGATGTTGGCTGGAAGACCGGTATGCATGGGTGGCGTTGACGCTAAAGAAGGTGCTGGCCATGAGTTCATCTGTGATGGTTACAAAGCCAGTTCAGGAAAATATCATTTCAACTGGGGATGGAATGGCTTCTGCGACGGAGAATTCTCTCTCGAGGCCCTCGTGCCAGGCGGCACGGGTAGTGGAGGCACCACCAGCAACCAAGGCAACTACAGTTCGGAGCGTGATGCCGTCATCGGCATCCAACCTCCCCAGCCTGGCTCATCCACCATCGCTTATACGAAAGAGAAAGGGGTGCTGTTTGTAGGAATGGACAAAAGTGGTTCCAATTACCAACAGCCCGTCTTGGCCTATCCGCCTTTCTATCAGCCTGAGTTCATCAATATGACGGGAACGGCCGATGTCCATTGGACCTTGAATGGCGAAAACTGCGATGATAAGGTTGACCCGGAGACTGGCAACCTGCCATACAACGACTTGCCAAGGTCCACCTACGATGGCAACGAACTCTTCATCTATAACACACCAGTCATCTCCAATGAGACGACGTCCTTCTCCTACTACCAGACCTTTGCCGACGGATCGGAGAATCCCGATGTTGCAGGCCTTGTCGCTGTCAGACAGCCCGACTTCCCTATGGCCTACACCTACGTTGACACCTATACCAATCTTCTCTATTCAAGTGGCGTCATCACCTCCTCTACAGGGTCGGTGGACTATCTCTTCGGTACAGGAAAGGCCGACTTGGGGTCAAAATACACCTCTATCGGTGTGGCACAGGCTTTCCCCGCACCGGTGAAACCGTTTACGGCGAATGAGATATCCATCCGTACCATCTCCAACTCCAAACCCATCGCATCAGGTAAGAGCCTGACCATGGAACTGAGGAATGTGGTCAACTATTCATCAGGAAAGAGTTATGGAGAAACAAAGTATGAGACTTTGGTCGCCACGTCTGCTGATGTCTCCGTGGCATGGACCTATAGCGACGGCACGAAGGTATATAATGTGTGTTTCCACAAACAAGGTACTGACAGCAATGGCCAAAAGGCAAATGTGCCGGTGGTGCTCGACAAGGACTTCTGCCTGGTGGTGAAGGGGCTCAACGGCAAGGGCATCGACTGTGGATTCATGGGATGGTCGGTGAGCGAAGATGATATCGAAAATGACCATGTGTTTGCTGCCGTACCGCTGATCAGCACTTACTATGGAGAGTCTTCGTTCAATTACTCGGAGCCGTTATCGCTTGCCGTGGATTTCTGGGGTTACTTCGACGTGGTGAAGGTGCCCGAGCCCAACAACCAACTGCATGTGTCGGCCGATGGTATGACGGTAACCAACAGTGCAGCACCCGCCGAACTGGGGGATGCTGCACCGGTGATTGTCTCCCGCGACTGGTTCGACGCTGATGGAAACGACAATTATGAGTTGGAGGCTCCAGGATGGGTGAAGGATATCACCGTCACACCGACAGAGACCACAGAGGAGGATGGCTGCTACCTGCTTTCCATCCAGGCCGACCCGCTGCCAGACGGCGTCGAGTCGCGCACCGGAAAGATCTATGTCTTAGGCAGTGGCGTCAGGTCTGAGTTGCCGGTCATCGTCGTCCAAGACCGTCAGGTCACAGGACTGATGGGTGACGTCAATATCGATGGCATCGTCGACGTGACGGATGTGATGCTGATTGTCGGCCATATCCTGGGCAACGACCCGGAGGATTATCACCATGCTTTTGCCGATATGAATGATGACGGCATCGTCGATGTCACCGACGTGATGCTTGTCGTCAACTATATCCTCAACTATCCCTGACCGGTAATCCATGAGATAGACCATTCCTGTCTGTGATGGGCATGTCGCAGAGGGATGCTCGCTGGGACTATTTTATCCTTTTGCGGCTGGTGACGGTCCCGTCGGCATTGATGTGCCGTTCGACGACGATACCATGATGATCTCCGGCAGGCAACTGTCGGCCAAGCATGTCAAAATACTGACGGCGCGACTCCTGCTGATAAGGCATGGTGTTGATGCCGTCAGATTCTTTTTGGATAAACTGCCAGGAGTCAAACTGTACGTTGGTGGCGTCGGTGAAGACCAGAAACACATAACGTACTCCCTTGAACAGCGAGGGATCGAGTTCCACCTTGTGGTCCTCGAAGTCGGTCGAGGAGAACGTCAGTTTGGCTGCTGCGGCAGCAGAGAGTGTTCCCAGGCGCACCTCGACGGTGCCGCTGCCTTTCGCCCTCATCATGAAGGAGTCGACCTCTGTATCTCCGAAATTCACGTTGCGGACCATTGTCCAGGCGCCAGCTTTCATCTTCACTTGCAGGTTGGAGGAGGCGTCATTGCCCAGGCTGTTGTAGCTGGGCACTTTCTTGATGTTGGTGAAATCCTCGTAACTGATGCCTCCTGCTGTCGACATCGTCTCTGCCTGTTGCAGTTGGAAGGGATTGAGATAGGCGCAGGCCGAAGCCCCGGTGTTGTTGGCAATCACCGTATTCACTTTCTGCTTGCTTTCTGACACCACGGCCTTGTTGACACCGATAGAGCGGAAGCCAGAGGCCCCGGTCTTCATGTTCTGCTCCAAGGAAGTGGTATGGTAGAAGAGGTAGTAATTGCCGGCGAATTTCTGCAGGTGGGTGTGGTTGTTGCTGTAGGAATAGCCGAAGGTGCCCGGGTTGGCCAGATATTGTCCCTTGTATTCCCACGATGAGGGATTGAGCGGGTCATCGGAAACCATATAGCACATGCTGCAGGTGCCCGGAGCATTCAGACTTGACCCGTATTTCGACCAGTCGTCACGGTCTGACCATGAGGTGCAGTAAGTATAGACAAATTTTCCCTCCATGATGTTGAGTTCACTGGCCTCGAAATGATAGGGTGCTGGAATTGCCTTGGCACTGCCGTCAATAGCCAGCATTGTGTTGGTCAGTTTGGCGATGCGTGCATTACCCGGTTGCAGTTTGCTGCCTTTTGAGTTGGGGTCACCTCCGCCGAATGCCAGCCATCCGGTGCCGTTCTCATCGATGACGACTCCTGGGTCAAAGACCCATGAGCATGGGCTGACGCCCGGTGAGCTGCCGGTGATCATCGCCCTGTTGAGTGGCGACTTGAAGGGACCAGTGGGTGAGTTGGCCGTGACGACCCCCACGCTGCCGCCACTGTTGGCGAAATAGAGGAAGAACTGTTTGGTGCCGTCTTCCAATACACGGCAGGCGATGGAGGGTGCCCATGAGGCGACGCACCAGGAGCCGCAGATCTTTCCCACGTCGATGGTACCGTGGAACGTCCAGTTCACCATGTCGTCTGTGGAGAAGACGACGAGTGACTTGATGGAACCGTAGTTGTTGTCGCCTTTCTTGCCGTTGGCGATGAATTGCTGGTGGTCGTTGGTGCCATAGACATAGAGGCGGCCATCGCATTCCACGGCCGTCGGGTCAGCGCAGAACACACAGGGACTGATGGGGTTGCCGTTGCCTATGCTTTTGTAGGCTGTGGCGGGTGATTGTGCGGCTGCCTGCATCCCAGGTGTGAGGCAGGCAGCCATCAGTAGGGTCTTGATGAGTTTCATGACGTTGGGTCTGTCAGATGGTTCTTGTTGTTGGTATTGGTGTTATTTCAAGACGAAGTCGAGTGCCTTCAGGTCTTTGTCGAGAGAACTGCTGCCGTAGAGGATCTGGTAGCGTCCGGGACGTGGTGACAGTTCGTCGATCGACGGGTCGTAGTATTCGAAAGCCTCGCTGTCGAGTGTGATGACGGCTTTGCCCGTCTGTCCTGGTTGGAGCATGATTTTCTGGAATCCCTTGAGCGATTTGATGGGTGCCTCCGGGTAGTCGAGAGCTTTCACATACACTTCGACGATTTCCTCGCCCTGTCGCTTGCCGGTGTTGGTGACGGGCACGGTGAGAGTCACTTTTCCTTCGGCCTTCATCGATTTCTTCGACAGAGAACCTTTGCCGTAGGCGAAGGTGGTGTACGACATTCCGTAGCCAAAGGCATAGAGTGGGGCACCTTTGAAGTAGCGGTAGGTGCGGTTGTCCATGCTGTAGTCGAGGAAGTCGGGCAGGTCATCGTTGGAGCGGTAGAAGGTGACGGGCAGTTTTCCGCTGGGGTTGTAGTCGCCGAAGATGACGTCGGCCAGTGCTTTCCATCCGCCTTGTCCGGCATACCATGCCTGGATGAGCGCGTCATATTGGTCTTCGATGCTGCCGAAGGCGATGGCAGATCCGGAGCAGTTGACCATCACGACAGGTTTTCCTGTGGCATGCATGGCGCGCACGAGCCGTTGCTGCACCTTGGGCAGTTCGATGTCGGCTTTGTCGCCTCCCTCACCCTCCATCTGTGCGGAGATACCTCCGATGACGATGATGGCATCGGCCTGACTCACCTCTGCTGCCAGCGGTGAGAAGTCCACCAGCACGCGCTCGCAGATGTCGCCGCGCATCATGGCGAAGTTGCCGTTGCCTCGTTTGTATTCGATGACCACGTCATAGGTCTCTCCTTCTTTCACGTTGAATGACTTATATTCAGCTCCTCTGCGGAAGAATCCGCCGCGGCGCCCGCTTGGTTTGGCTTCCTCCACGACCTCGCCGTTGATCTTGAGCACATAACCGTTGTCGGTGGCGAGGGTATATTTCATCTCACCGGTGAAGGTGGCCTTGTATGTTCCCGATGCACGCAGTGAGAGGTTGTCGTTATTGATGCCTTCAGCGAATCCCCAGGCTCCGAAGGTGGAGAAATTGAATTCGTTGTAGTATCCGGTCTTGTCGGGATTGCCACTGAGTTCCTTGTTGTTGTAGAACTCCACATACATACCTTTGCCGTCGTTGAAGTCCTGCAGGTGGTGCACGGTGGTGTATTCATCGGCCAGTTCACAGGCTTTATGATAGATGATCTTGGCACCGGGCACAGCAGCCTTGATGCCTTGCAGCAGGGTGCGGGTGTGGGCCTCGGTGGGTGTGCCGCCATAGTTGCCGTTGAGCAGGTTGGCATTATCCGCATTGGGACCTACCACGGCGATGGTCTTGAGCTGTTTGGAGAGTGGCAGCACGCCGTTGTTCTTGAGCAGCACCATCGACTCGCGTGCTGCCTGTGTGGCGAGGGCGTCGTTGGCTTCGCTGCTGATGGCCTCAGGCTTGATGTTGGCCCATGGCAACATGTCTGCGGGGTCGAACATACCCAGTTCGAAACGTCCTAAAAGGGTCTTTCTGAGGTGTTCGTCGAGGGTGGATTCTTTGATGAGTCCTTTGCTCAGAGCCTCGGTGAGCACCATGAACACCTTGCCGCACTCCAGGTCGGTGCCGTTGAGCACGGCGTCGACAGATGCCGACAGCGGGTCAGGATGCGTCTCATGCTGTCCTTTGTTGTAGAAATTGTTGATGGCATCGCAGTCGGTGAGCACGATACCGTCATATCCCCATTTGCGACGGAGGATGTCGACCAGGAGTCTGTCGCTGGTGCAGCAGGGTTTCCCCTCATAGCGGTTATAGGCGCACATCACTTCGCGCACATTGCCTTTCTTCACCAGGGCTTTGAAGGCGGGCAGGTAGGTCTCCCACAGGTCGCGCATCGATACCGAGGCGTTGTAGGAGTGGCGCAGGGGTTCCGGACCGCTGTGCACGGCATAGTGCTTGGCACAGGCATGGGTCTTGTAGTATCTGCTGTCGTTGCCCTGCATGCCGAGGACGGTCTGCACACCGAGTACGGCGTTGAGATAGGGATCCTCGCCGCAGGTCTCCTGACCGCGTCCCCATCGTGGGTCACGGAAGATATTGACATTGGGGCACCAGAATGTCAGTTCGGGATTGCCCGGGTAGTAGGTGACACCCATGGGAACGTTGAAGATGTTGTGGTCGGAACGGTTCCAGTTGGCGCGTGCCTCGTCGGAGACGGTGGAGAAAACATCGTACACCAGTTTCTCGCTGAAGGCGGCAGCCATACCGATGGGTTGTGGATAGACGGTGTAGCCACCCTGGCGCACACCATGGCAGGCCTCGCTCCACCAGTTGTAGGAGGGGATGCCCAGGCGGTCGACGGAGACCGACTTGTTCATCATCAGACCGACCTTCTCCTCAGGTGTAAGCAGGGAGATGAGATTCTCCACCCTTTCCTCATTCGTCAGGGTATAGTTTCTGAACGGGTAGGCATGGTTGGGGTCGCTGTAGGACGCTGTCTTGCTCACGTTGGCCTTCACCGTGAGGGCGCCGAGAGTCTTTCCCTCCGTGTCGATGAGTTCGATACTGCGGTTGGTTTTCCCCTGTGAGGTGGCGGGAGAGAAGGACACCATCACGCTGGCGGACTGTCCGGGTTGGATAGCCTGGTCGGTGTAGAAGGCATGGATGCAGTCACAACTGCTATTGCTGCGCCCGATCTTGACAGCCTTCTTCGACAGGTTTTTCAGGGTGAAGGTGTGGCAGACGGTGCCGTCGGCAACCTCTATGTTGCCAAAGTCGTGTTCATAGGTGTCGAATTTCACAGGACTTTTCTGTTGTGCCTGCATACTGCTGACGGTCAGCAGCGAACTGATGATGAAACAAGAAAAGAATTTCATGAGTGTGAATCGTTGATAATAAGTGAATGTTTAGTCAACAAATTTAACGAATTGTGGCCCGACTGCCAAAAAAAGGAAAATCATTTTATAAAGGTGTCTTTTATTTGTTACATCATCAAAAATCCATGTAACTTTCATTACATGGATCGGGTTGTTTGTGAAGCAGAAATCGGTTATATATCGTTGATACCGATTTTTATAAGATAAGCGGTAGATCCTGTCGGCAGACAGAGCCTGTTCTGTCATCAGGAGCGCATTTTGTCCAAATGTACACGGAATGTTCTCCTGATGATTCCAAGGATACTGAGCGAGTACCGGATGTTCTGTTCCAGACTCTCCTCACTGCAGTAGAGAAACTCGTTGGAGGCTGATACGGTTTTGAAATCGCTGGAGAGAAACACCTTGCATAATTTCAGATTTCGGGTGAGTTGGTTGCAGGTGGCCAGCAGCAGAGGCACCTCCTTTTCGTCTTTCACCGTGTAGATGGAAGGGAGGTGAACAGTCACATAGTCATTGTCTTCATCTTCTATAAGAAAATAGATGTGCTTCATCTGGTACCATAAATGGATGTCATTGTCCTCGTCGATGTTGGGCTTATAACCCATCTTCTGGAGTGCTTGCATGACGGCTTCTTGGGATGTCATCATCAGAATATTTTAAATGGTCGGAAAAAATGCTTCTCATTAATCCTCATCATCCATCTCCTCCATCACCTCGTCATCGTCATCCTCATCGGATTTGCCAAGTTGACGGTAGGTGGCATCGAGGTGTTGGATCATATTGTAAATGGCTTCCTTGAAGTCACCTTCTGTGGCCATGTCACGCTCGTAGAAGAGCCACAAAGAGTGGGACAACTTGTATGCTTTCACATATTTTCTGTTGGCGTTGACGCTATACATCAATTTGAGGTCTTCGATGTTGTCCTCATCCATTCTGCAGATGCCAGGGATGGCAATAGAGCAAAAAGCCTCATCCTTTTCGTTTTGAAGATAGAGATAGGTAGTTCCTTCATACGAGAACTCATATCCCACATCCTCTACATGTTTTAGTTGGAACCCAAGTTCCTCGAGTGCTTCTAAGATTTTTTCTTTCATTTTCTGTCAGTTTTAGTGAATGATTGTATTGTTGCTTATACAAAGCCGATGTGGTTGTGGTGCTTTTGGCTTTTGGGCGAGAACTCCTGCTGTAGCCGCTCAAAATTTTTCAGGTCGCGGCTGCTCACCGATGGTGTCTTTTGTGAGATCGTCTCCTCAAGCAGGTCTTGCGTGATGGTCTTGTAGGGCATGCCTTTTTCTGAGATGCTCGCATTGAACATCTTCCGTGAGGCCATCTTCACGATGTAGGTGATGTCGCTGCAGTTGAAACCTGCGGACTTCTCGGCCAGGCGTTGGAAGTTGATGTTCTCATCGGTGGGCAACTGTGAGAGTTTGAGCCTGAAGAGACTCTCCCGTGCGGCGATATCGGGCATGCCGACGTAGATGATCTCATCGATACGCCCTGATCTCAGCACCGCCCGGTCGATACGCTCGGGGTAATTGGTCGCTGCCATGACGTAGATGCCTCTTTTCGCCGCATTGTTGAGCATGCAGAGAAACTCATTGGTCTCACCATTCTGATAGTTGTGCTCATCGATGGAGCGCTGCGGCACCATGGCGTCAAATTCATCGAAGAAGATGATCGTGGGGGCTTCCTTCTCTGCTTTTTTGAAGATTTCACTGATTTTTTTCTGTGTCCCGTGGATCAATGTGGATGCAAGGTCGTCGGGCACCACTTTGATGAAGTTGATGCCCACCTCTTCTGCCGTTTTCTCAGCGAAGAAGGTCTTGCCGCATCCTGCCGGTCCGTAGAACAGCAGACTTGGCGGAATGATGTCGTATGCTTTGGCGTAGTCGGCATGAAGGATCACGTTGATGAGACTCTCAGTGATGAGTTGTTTCAACTCATCCATGCCAGCCACGTCGTCGAAACCATGTCTCTCCGCTGTGCTTGCGCCTTCGGCAGCATCTCCCTGTTGAGATGCTGCCGGAGCAGATGGCTGCAAGGTCATTATCCTTTTTACCCAATCTTTTTCACCATTTATTCTCTCTTCCATACGATTTTCTACTAACTTTGAGTTAATTTTGATGGTCGATTTTTGTCAATTGTGCTTTTTTCTTCAAATCTCCAGCGTTGCCGGATGCTCATTTTCAAATCTCAATCTTTTTTCTTTTGTCAGAAATCTTTTCCTTTTTCATCATTCATTTATACCATAGTCATCTCTAATAACATCTTTACTTGCTGATCTAAAACTTGCTAACTGTTGAAATCTGTTTCTTCTGTAGAAATAGAGCTTTTTTCTAAAAGGTATGTATCATTCAAATCAAAAAATATTTTAGAATGTGAGAAAAATGTGAAAAAAGAGCAGAAAATAATCTGTTTTTATTCGGGAGAAGAGGAAATAATCGTATTTTTGCACCCAATATTTTAACTCTCATGTGGGCATGATAGAGCCCACCTAAATGAATAAAGAATATGAAAAGTGCAAACAAATGGTGGATGGCCTCATGCCGGTTGCTGTCTCTCATCGTAGTCATGATGGTCTCCACGCTTACCGCCAAAGCCAATGATGCTGTCTATTTTGTCAATGGCAGCCATCTGGAACCTCTGCAAGAGACAGATATCGCCATCAAGAAAGAGATTCTGACCATCACCCTCGGTGATGATGGCATTGCCTATGTGGAGGTGGACTATACTTTTATGAACAACGGAAAGGCCAAGGATATCACGATGGGTTTTGAGGCCTCTGCTCCCTACAATGACGGGGAGAAGCCCAATTTCAAAGGCGCCCATCCGCATATCATGGATTTCACCGTGGTGATGAACGGGCAGTCGCTCCGTTATAGTAATGGTGTGGTCTTTATGAATACGGATATCGAGGATATGCCCAAGGAAGTACTGAACGCCCGGAAAAACGGACAGGTCTATGTGCCCGTTGATTTCAAAAAATGGGATTATGATGAGGAAAATAGCGAACGGCTCCACAACAAGCAGACCGATGAATACGCTTCCTTCTCCTACGCATATTATTTCAAGGCGCATTTCAACAGCGGTCTGAACACCGTGCGCCACACTTATAGCTACCGCATGTCGTATGGCGTGGGAGCCGCTTTCAACATCCCTTATTGGTTGATGCCTGCCATGCGATGGGCCAATCACCAGATTGATGACTTCACCTTGCGCATCCATGCCAATAACTGCACCAAGCATTTCATCATTGATGAAAAACCTTTCAAGGGTACTCCCTTCAAGGTGACCAAGGGGAAAGGAAAGACACGCATCATGCAGACCAACCTTGACGAAATGAACGAATCGGTAGTGGAAGTGGTGCTGCGTGACGGCACGCTGGAGTGGCACCGCAACAATTTCCGCACCAATTGTAATATGAGCATCAATTCAGCCGACAACCTTGAGTTTATGGTGGATTGGGGTAACAAGCCCAAACCGCTCTATTATGACAGCGGTTCCACTTTCTTCTGGTGGAAGAACTACGAAGACCTCTATCCCGGAAAAGGCACGGAGAAGCAGATGAAGGAATTCTCAGCACGTATCCGCCGCAATCTGCCCTATGCTCACCGCGGCTATGTGTTCAAAGATGCCCAGTTGCGCCGCATTTTCGAGTCGCAGTGGTGGTATATGCCTGATCCCAAATGGAAACCCAACGACAATTCCCTCTCTGCTCATGAACAGGAACTGATCAAGATGAGCAATGAACTTTGATGAATCCCCCTTACAACTTTAATAAATTAGAATATTTTCTTACAAATCATATAAAATGAGATCAAGAACAGCAGATTGGTTTGAGACCAAAATCCGTTTTGAGAAGACCATGGAAGATGGTCTGCAGAAAAAAGTGACAGAACAATATACGGTCGACGCATTGAGTTTCACCGAGGCTGAGAAGTCGATTATCGAGGAGATGTCGGCATATATCAGCGGTGAGTTTGAGGTGGCCGACATCAAGAAGGCTTCCTATAAGGAGGTGTTCTTCAGCGAGGCCGACAGCGATGACCGCTGGTATAAGGCCAAATTGCAGTTTATCACCATCGATGAGAAGTCGCAGAAGGAGAAACGCTCCAACGTCTATTATCTGGTGCAGGCCGGTACTTTTGCCGGTGCCGTGAGACATATCGAGGAGGTGATGGGTACGACGGCTATCGACTACGTGATCGCCAGCCTCAATGAGACGTCTATCATGGATGTCTTTGAGCATCAGGCACGTCCTGTGTCTCAGGAAACAGCCGTGGAGGAATAATCAGCAATCAGCGCAATGGACTCCATCCGTGAGAATCTGAAGCATGTGGTCAGCCAATTGCCTGCTGACGTGCGGCTCGTGGCGGTGAGCAAGTATCATCCTGCCGAGAGCATCATGGAGGCTTATGCCGAGGGGCAGCGTCTCTTCGGCGAAAGCCATGTGCAGGAACTGCAGGGGAAGCACGCTTCCCTGCCTTCCGACATCCAATGGCATTTCATCGGTCATCTGCAGACCAACAAGGTGAAATATATCGTGCCCTACATCTCGATGATCGAGGCAGTCGACTCCATCCGTCTGCTCCGCGAGATCAACCGCCAGGCTGAACGGTGCGGCAGGGTGGTCGACGTGCTGCTCGAACTGCATATTGCCGAGGAGGAGACCAAGTATGGCCTCACCCTCGACGCCTGCCGGCAACTGCTGGCAGAGGGCGAGTGGCGGACGATGGAGCATGTGCGTATCTGCGGACTGATGATGATGGCATCATTTGTCGATGATGAACAGCAGATACGGCAGGAGATGATGCTGGCAGCCCATTTCTTCGATGAGGTGAAGGCGGCCTATTTCGCCGACAAACCATCGTTCTGTGAGCGCAGTTGGGGCATGAGCCATGATTTCCCCATTGCTTGCCAGTGTCACAGCACGATGGTCAGGGTGGGCACCACTATCTTTGGCGAACGCGTCTATTAAGAAGGACGCATCTACTTCGGCGAACGCGTCTACTGACGGTTTCTTACGATTTTCTTCCCGTTTTGGATATAGATGCCGGGAGGTAGCAGTCTGATGTCTTGATCGGCACGTCGGCCGTCGAGCGTGTAGATTTGTCCGTTACGACGGTAGGCGACTTCCGACAAGGGTGTCTCGATACCTGCCAGATGTCCTTGGAAATCTTTTCTGAAGGTGAGCGTCACCACACCGTCTTCTTCCTTGATGTTCTCTAACGATTTGTTCAGGTAATCACCGGTATAGATGAGGAAGTTGACGACATTCATCGTGTCGTTGAGTTCGGTCACATTAGACGTGCCGGGGAAGGGGTCACCAGCCAGTTGGTTGAAGAAATCTGCATTCTTGATCACTTTGCCATCGATGGTTTTTCCTACATTATACTGGGAGAAGAGCAGTCCGTCGGCAGGCACGACCGTCATGTGTGGCTTTCCTTTGATGTTGTTCACGCTGTTGGAAGTGATGGAGAAGCGTTGGGCGTCGTAGTCCACATGGTAGACCACCAGACCATGCCCCTTTTGGTAGTAGTTCTGCATGATCTTCTGGATGTTCTCGATGATGAAATACTCATGCCCGCTGTCGTCATAGTCGTTGAGGATGCGGTAGGCGGTGCCACCGTCGTCGAGCGGTTTGATGGTGAGTGTCGTATCGTTGTCCAGGGTGGGGATCTCGATCCATCCGAAGGCCTCACGCTCCCAGGCATTCAATGCCACTGGCGCATAACCATTGCTGACGTAGTTGCCGCTGTCCATCAAACTCCAGTATTCCATCGCTTGGTTGTCGCCCTTCACGTTGTTTACCGTGGGATAGAAATCGGGCAGTCCCAAGGTGTGGCAGAATTCATGGCAAAGCGTGCCGATACCGTTGATGCGCTTGAAAGGAGCCGATGGCCAGCAGTTCGGGAAACCGTTGAGTTCCGCACTCACGGCAAAGCGTGAGACACGCTTTCCGTCGTAGGTGCCACCATTGGTCGTGCCGGATTTGGGCCAGATACAATCATTGGTATTGCTGCTCATGGATTGGGAATATCCGGCATAGATGACGATCACCAGGTCTACTTGTCCGTCTTTGTTGATATCATATTGGCTGAAGTCGACGCTGTCGTTGACCATACTGCAAGCATGCTGAAACAGCAGGTCTATGCGCTCATCATTACCCTGACTACTCTTTCCGCCATAGACCTTCAGCGAGTCAGGCAATTTCACGGGACCATAGACGTCGAAGTCGGGCGTATATTGTCCGAAACTCACGTTTTTGAAGTATTGGCGCACACTGGTGATATTTTGCGTCTCTCCATTTCCGTAGTCGGTGAAGGGTTTTTTGGCGTTGAAATATTCATCAAACGACTGTTTGGGGGTCGAGATGGAGAATGTGGTGTCTTGAAACTCTGCCAGGATGACCACCACCCTTGGTGATCCCTGGTGGGGGAAGATATTGCCGTTGTCGTTGATGGGCTCGTGCTTCACGCGTCGCATCTGTGACGTCTTTTCGGCAGCCGACAGGAAGGTTTGTTTGTCCTGTGCGGCGATCAGTTGCTTCTCTGTGTCGCTGCGCTCTGAGGCATTGTGTGCAAGCATCGCAGTGGCGGTGAGTTGTCCTTCTTCATTTGTTGCTGCCACATAATAGTTGCCTCCCTGCTGGATGAGCAGCACGTCATCGAGCGTGGTGTAATAGTGGAAATACTCATCGCCGTGGAGGACGACGGTGAGCATGCTGCCGTCGCCCTGTCTCACCTCTACGGGAAACGGATATGCTTTCACTGCCCATGTGCTGATTACACACAGCAGTCCGAAAATGGTTGAAAGGAGTCTTCTCATAATGATATGGTTGTTTTATTTGATTCTCGTTATTTCTATTCTTATGGCTTCTATGGTGGCCGATTCTTATGATTTCTTCTTTCCGAAAAAATATTGGCCTTTGTGCTGCGTGCGCCGGCCGAAAGAGATGGCATTTGCCGGACAGTGGTGGTAACAGGCGAAACAGGTAAGACAATGCCCGTTGTGCTTCCATTCAGGCCATCCTGTCTCCGTCATGCGGATATCGTCCACTTGGCACACCTTGGCGCATAGCCCACATTGCTGGCATCGTGAGGTATCCACATGGAAAGGCTGGTCGGTGACCAGCCATCTCACGAAGGCACCTCCCAGCACACGGCTGTTGATCCTTGGCCAATGGCTCAGATGCAGGTGCCGTTCATCGGTGTGCCTGTCTTTCAGGTGCCCGATATAGTGTGCCAGGTCTTCCGCCGCCTGTGTGTGCTTCCGCTGGATGGTCTCCGCTGTGTCAACATCCATGAAAGGCAGTCCCACATACGTCTCAGGCATGATGAGCGAGAAAACGCTGTCGAAGTGCAGTCCGCTGCCCGACAAGTCGCAGGCCGCAATATCCACCGTCTCGCCAATATCGTCGCCTGCCGTGCAGAGCATCCAGCAGTAGCGTGGACGGGCGAGGGCAGGGGAGGTCTTGCAGGTAGAAAAGCGCTGCAGCCATCGTCTCACCAGGAGGGGCGGCCGCCATCCGTGCACGGGAAAGCAAAAACCGATGGTCTCCTCCTCACGCCATTCCATCTCGCAGGTCTGCTCAGGAGGGGTTTCTGCCATGTTGACCAAGCGCTCACCGAGAGCCTGACCGATCTGTTCGGCTGCCCAAAGGGTGTTGCCCGTGGCGGAGAAGTAGAAAATCATGTTGCAAAAGTAACATTATTATGGTGAAAAAACAAAAGTTTTTAACCCTTTAAGCCTGATTAACATCATTTTCGGACAAATAGTTGCCGGTATCTATTTTTTTGAGTAATATTGCATCTTGTTTCAAAGAATCAGACTTATCTTCAATGAATGACGAAAATGAGAAAGATACTCTTTTTGTTTCTGATGATGTCGCTCGCTGGTAGCGTGACGGCTCAACGGCAGATGAAAGACCTGCTGATCACCATGCCCGACTCCCTCGTGGGATATCTCAATACCACCAAGCGCACAGAAATGGTGGATTTCTACCACATGGGCGTGAAGGCTGAGACTTACAACCTCCTGGGAGGGATGACGGTGCTCGACTCGCTGACGGCCAACTATGCCGATCTCAGTCTCAACGAACGGGTGAGGATGCAACTGGCCCTGTTGGGCACGCAGCACAACGACACGCTGATCTGCATGGTGCGCACCTATCAGGGGGAGGCGCCCGAGTCGGTTATCCGTTTTTACCGTTCTGACTGGAAAGCGGCCGACGGACAGATGATCCTGTCGCCTGAGCCAACAAGTCTGATTCAACGGCCCGACACGATGAGCCAGGAGCGGTTTGAGCAACTGCAGCGTCTCATCGACCCTTTGATGGTGTCGGCAGAGATGTCGCCTGCCGACTTGTCGCTGTCTTTCTCCGTCTCCACGCCGATGCTCTTGAAAGAGGATAAAGAACGTGTGAAAGCCATTTTGCTGCAAAGAAAGTTTAAATGGGACGGACAAAGATATAATTAGTGTTAATTTACACGCTTTTTCTCTTCAAATATTTTTTTATTGAGAGAAAATGCTTAAATTTGCATCGTGTTTTTCATGGTATTAGATTATTAAGGTTAATAAAGATTGGTTGTCGTGAGACAATCAATTTTTTTTGTCCTCATCAAAGGCCGAGAAATAACTCCTTTTTTCAGCCTTTTTTATTCTATTATTTCATCCATTATGAGCATCAAGCATGTGGATGAGATCAAGCGAATAACAAGAAAATAAAAAAGAAAGAAAAAAATCTATTAGGACATGCTTGGCGTCGACGAAAACAATAAAAAAACGCAAGCGTTTCACAAAAAGGAGGAAAAAAGGAAAGAATGCTGTTTTAAAACTGTGCCCTGTACTGATTTTGGTTGACAGTTTTGTTTGTTAAAACTAAATAGGTTTACACTTCATTTTCTTTATTCCTAATGCAGGTTGTCAGTTTGTGGTTTACTCCTTCTTTGGTTGACACTTTTGACCGTAGTCCTAAGA
>JAEEGL015340387.1_pt1 | contig 85503 bp, 66 predicted proteins | sample 9134231 | NCBI WGS metagenome assembly JAEEGL01 (sample SAMN16246548, study PRJNA631951) | gut metagenome | biome: gut microbiome; feature: rumen; material: fiber-attached | host: Bos | place: Iran: Karaj | collected 2018-10
CAAAAGGCGAGAGAGAAGCTTCGCGTGCTCAGCATGACGGACCAGGAACGATGGGAATACGAACAGTTTCTGTCTGACAAATGGTATGAGCGTGACGTGATCGACTATGCGGAGACACAAGCTTGGAACAAGGCTTGGGAAAAAGGCTATGACGTTGGTGAGGCAGATGGAATGGCCAATGGAATGGCTAAAGGAATAGCTAAAGGAAAAAGCGAAGCCATTCATGAAATGATAACAAAAATGAAAGCCGAGGGCTTGGACGAAGAGACCATTTCCAGAATCACTGGAATCCCACATCTTTAACGGAAAACGGAATGTTAGTTTTTCCGTTCTCCGTTTTCCACTCCAAAAAACTCCTCCTTGAAATTCACAAAAAACAACTCTTCCTGCGCCCTCGTCACCGCTGTGTAAAGCCATCTTAAATCTTCCTTTTCCAAGGCATCCTTCAAATTTAAAGAGGAATCCACAAATACTTGCTTCCATTGCCCGCCTTGGGTTTTGTGACAAGTCAAAGCGTATGCGAACTTCACCTGCAAGGCATTGAACCAGGGATTCTGCTTCATCGCCTTGTAACGCTCACGGCGGTTGGGAATATCCATGTAGTCAGCTTCAACAGCTTGCCTTAATCGGGTGTTCTCCTCCTCCGAAAGCGAGGCACTGTTGCTGTTCAAGGTGTCCAATAGAATCTTCACGTCTAAATTGGGCGCGTCAGGATAGTCAGGGAAACTCAACTCCACATCGGCGAAATGGAATCCATAAATGTCTTCATAACGGGCAATCTTTTGAATCTCAGCCATATCGCCATTGGCAATAAAGCTGATCTCCTTGTTGCCGTCAGCCCAAAAATAGTTGTTTTTCACAATCATCAACTTGTCACTTGTGGCAATCTCACCCTCAATATTCAAAATCCGACTTCTTACCGCTTGATTGAATAAATTTGCTCTTTTGTTTGATTTACAAATAATTACAGAGTCGTTTCTTTCATCGCCATCAAATGCTTGATGCAACATTTCCTCAAAGGTCTCTGGGTCAATGCGCTTTGTGTCGTTGAAATTCAGGTTGAAAATAGGGAGCTGATACAGCATCTTGTCTTCGGTAAGCGCTTCCCTGAGATGGGTGGCGTTGCTCAAAATGCCGGATTCCAAGGCTTGGCGTTTCACTTCGGTCAGCTCATACGTGGCGATGGTCAGCGGAAATTGGCTTTGGAGATAGTCGATGTCCAACGCAGGACTTTCATTGTTTCCGACTGGAGGCAGCTGTGCTGTGTCACCAATCAGCAGCAAACGGCAATGTTCTCCCTCAAAGACATATTCTAACAGGTCGTCAAGCAGACTTCTGGCACCAAACTCTTGTTCCTCGCCAATCATGGAGGCTTCATCCACGATAAAAACGGTGTTTTTATGCTTGTTCTGTCCTTTTACCATCCTGATGCTACCATCGGGGAAGGTCATCACCTGATAGATTTTTTTGTGTATGGTGGAGGCGTAACGCTGTGTGTAGCTGCCCAACACCTTGGCGGCTCGTCCTGTCGGTGCCATCAGCACATAGTCCATGCCGATTTCAGGCAAAGTCTTCACCAAAGTGGTCACCAAGGTGGTCTTTCCTGTGCCGGCATAGCCGCGCAGTATGTAAGTGGGATTCCGTTTGACAGAAAGCAGAAAAGCGGCAAGATGCCTCAGCACCATGGCCTGTCCCTCGGTGGGTATCAGCCCGAAGGAGTACAATAGCAGCCCGTACAGCTCATCCCTGCGCATGGCTTAGAATGGATATCCTATATTAAACACAAAACGTAATTCGTCCAAATCCAATTCATCACCGGCTTTCCAATGCTTTCCCATTTCATTGGGATAAGGGTATCTGATGGGCAAGGCCATGTCAAGGCGCAGGATGACCATCTTGAAGTCGAAGCGGAGGCCGATGCCGGCATCAATGGCTATCTGGTCATAGAAGGTGTCGAAATGGAATTCTCCGTTGGGTAACAGCTCATTGGCGTGATAATTCCAAACGTTGCCGGCATCCATGAACACGGCGCCATTAACCATGCTGTAAATGGGAAAACGGAGTTCAGCATTGCATTCTATTTGGATGTCACCAATGCGTTCGATGTTTGAATCGTCTTCAGGGACGTAAGCACCGGGACCTAACTTGCGGTAGTTCCAACCGCGCATTCCGAGTGACCCGCCAGAGTAGAAACTGCGCTCGAAAGGCATGTCGTAAGAGTTGCCATAAGGAAGTCCCATCCCGACCAACTGTCTTGTGACAATCCAAGTATTTTCACCCAACTTAAGGTATTGCCTGAAGTCGATGTCACCACGGAAAAACTGGGCATAACGTATGCCAAGAAACTCATGGTGGTCGTCTTGGGTCGTGATCAGCTTCGTGTCGTTGAAAAGCGACAAGATACCGCCACTCGATTCAAGGTTGGCTCTGACATAGATATAGCTCTTCGATCGGTTGATGTTTTGTGTGTTGTAAATCACTGAATAACGTCCGCCAAACACAAAATGACTGGTGTATTGGTCTTTGATACGTTGGTTGCTCTCTTGGTTGAGGATGGCCTGAAACTCAGGTATTGGGTTGACTTTGACGTAGTTGAGGTATAATGGACTGATGATGAACTGTAGTCTTGGATTGGTTTTCCAGTCGTAACCGAAAGATGCCATGTTGATGTATCGGGAGTAGGCATATCTTTTCTGGATGCTGCCACCTAATGATAAGGTTGTCTTGGGTTGGTAGCCTATGGCAAAATTCTTTAAAGGAATGGGACTGAGGAACTTCGGAAAATATACGCTGGAGTTGAAAATCAACTCTCCCGTGTTGAAGATGCGTCCTTCGTCTTCAACATTTCCAAGATTAATGATTTCTTGTGCTTCCAATCCTCCTTTAAGGCTGACAGTCAACACTTCAGCTCCTTTGAAGATGTTCTTGTTTGTGTAGGTGACACTTCCGCTGATACCCAAATCACCACCTGAATTGGTGCTTTCAAACTGCAATTTCATGGAATGTGTGTTGGCTCTGCGAAGTAAAATGTTGCAATTGAGTAAGTTGGCCGTGTCGCATGGCACACTGTCAAACTCAATGCTGGAGTTGGCAAACATCTTGAGACTGGAGAGCGCACTATAGGTTCCTGTCACCATCCTCTGCCGATAAGGCCTGCCTTGCATGATCTGGATGGTTTGCTTGAAGGTGCTGGGTCTGATGCGCGGCTTCTCATGGAAATAGAAATTCAGGGTGTTGGGCAGATTCCTGAAACCAGTGGAGAAGGTGATGGTCGTGGAGTCAGTGGGAGGTACATGAGCCAATGAGGGCATGTAGTTTGGATAAATGTTGATCTTGTTGATTGTGTATTGTTTGTGTGGATGATACTCGTCCGTGTTCCTGTCCTTGACATTATCAATAATCATTGTGACTTCCAGGGTGTGGTTTTTGAAACTGCTGTCAATCTCGTACCTGATATAGTTGCGGGTGAAGTAATAGTAGCCTACATTTCGCAGAAAATCAGTGATATACGTACGCTGTTCGTCGAGTGTATAAGCATTGTATATTTCATTGACTTTTACTGGGAATCTATCCTCCAAGCGCTTTACATAACGCATAATCACCGTGTCTTCAATCTGATAATTGATCTTGTTGATACGATAAGGAGTGCCGGGTTGAACAACATATTTTGCCCTTGCTCTGTACCCCTTGAAGCTGACTTCGTTGGTGACTTTGGCGTGGAAATAGCCTATGTTGTCAAGATATTGCTCAATCTGTCGAGCCGAAGCCGTTGCTTCGTTGGCATCATAATATTCAGGTTTTCGGCTGAAATGTTCGTTGACCCAGTGCTTGAACCCGTGACCTGAATTGTTTTCTGTGACATAATACAGCCAAGTGGTGAACTTGATCGGGAATTGCACTTTGTGCGGTTTCTGAGTGATATAAGAGGAAATATCGGATTTGCTGAACGCTACGTGTTTTTCTTTGATCTCCACATTGTTGTTATGCAAAAAATGCTGGTTCTCAGGGACAAAACGCTTTATCGAGCACGATGCAAGCAGGGTGACGATAACGCAAGACAGGATGATATGTATTCCTCTTTTGATTTTCATACGACCTCCGCAACAATGAAGTTTGAGCCTCCCACAAAGACGATGTCATCGAAGCTGGCATCATTCACTGCGGAGAGGTAAGCCTCTCTCACAGAATCATATACCTTTCCTCTGAGTCCGTATTCAAAGGCTTTCTCGGCAAGTTTTGTCGCGTCGAGTCCCCGCGGGATGTCGGCCTTGCAAAAGTAATACTCGCAGCTGTGGGGCAGCAGTTGAAGCACATGGTCGATGTCTTTGTCATTGACCATGCCGATGACGAAATGCAGTTTGTTGTAACTCATCTCTGCCAGTTGCGCCACCACCTCGCGGATGCCATCGACGTTATGCCCTGTGTCGGCGATAGTGAGCGGATCGCTGTTGAGAATCTGCCATCGGCCCATCAGGTGGGTGTTGCGGATGACGTTGGCGATGCCGTCGCGGATGTCGTCATCAGTGAGCTGGAACTTGTTGCGAAGCTGGTCAACGGCACACATTACAGTGGTCAGGTTTTTCTTTTGGTAGTTGCCCATCAGCGGGATCTCACAGGCTTCCAAATAAAGCTCGTTGTCCTTCCAGATGTCGTATTTCTGGATGGTTTGTGACTCGATGTGAATCTTGTCGCAGTCGAAGATTTGGTCGGCAAAGAAGATGGGGCTGTGACAAGCGGAGGCTTTGTCTTCGAACACTTTACGTGTCTCGTTCTGGGTCTCGCCGATGACCACGGGGATGCCATTTTTGATGATGCCGGCTTTCTCTCCGGCGATTTTTTCTAAGGTGTCACCCAAAAACTGCACATGGTCCAAGCCGATGTTGGTGATGACGCTGATCTCTGGTGTGATGAGGTTGGTCGAGTCCAGCCGTCCGCCCATGCCGACTTCCACGATGGCGATATCGACTTTCTCGTTTGAGAAATAGTCGAAGGCCATTCCGACGGTCATCTCGAAGAACGAAAGCTCCATTTTTTCAAAGCTGTCCTTGTGTTTCTCGATAAAGCTCACCACGTTGTCCTGTGGGATCATCTCGCCATTGATGCGGATGCGTTCCCTGAAGTCGCGCAGGTGAGGTGAGGTGTAAAGGCCGGTCTTGTAGCCCGCCTCTTGAAAGATGGAAGCGAGCAGATGTGAGGTGGATCCTTTGCCATTGGTGCCGGCGACATGGATCGACTTGAAGTTATGATGTGGGTTGCCTATCAGATCAAGCAAGGCTATGGTGTTGTTGAGATCGGCTTTGTATGCGGCAGCGCCAATGCGTTGGTACATTGGCAGCTGTTTGAACATCCAGTCGAGGGTCTCTTGATAGTTCATGATTCTTATTGATTTTGGACGAAGGTATAGGTGATGGTGCCTTTCTGTTCTTCAGGGGCGGTGGGGTCGGGGGTGAATTTCGAGCGGAGGGCGGCGTCCATGGCGGTCTTGCGCATCTCGATGTTGGAGATATCAGTGCCTTTGCCGATGGCTGTCCTGATGACATTGCCTTCGCGGTCCACCCAGATCTCCACTACGATGTGGCCTTCTTCAGGAAATTCTTTAGGCGGACGTTGCAGCGTTTTGGCTCCCCGGCCTCCCAAGTCGTAACCGGGGCCGTTGCCTTGCCCGCCTTGCCCGTCGTATTTCTTCACACCAGCCAGTCCGTTGGGATTGCCTTGGTCGCCAGGCTGTCCTGTGACACCTTCCGAGCTGCCTTCCTGCGACTTGTCCTTGCCTTTGAACAAGGCCTTGGGATTGACGGTCTGCTTGGGTGTCTCCACAACTTCCTCGGGCTTCTCTTTCGGCTTGACCTCGGGATCCTCTTTGGGCTCTTTCTCCTTTTCCTTCTTGATGGCAGGGGCTTCCTCAGTGTCTTGTGTCACTATCTCGTCTTCGCTTTTCGTGGACTCTTCCTCGTGGGGTTTGGGTGGCGCGGACTGCTCTGGAACGGACGGCTCATCAGGCTGTACCTCACCCATGCCTTGGTTGTATAGGCCCAAATCGACCTCCACGCCCTCCTCGCCGGGAAGCGGTAGCGGAGTGCGGAACGCCATCAGGCATAGCACTAATAGCACTAAGGCGTGGACGACAATGGTCCCTGTGACAGCAATGGTTTTATCTTTTCTTTCTTTGTTCATTTCTTGGGTGCGGTGGCTAAAATGACTTTGTGATTTTGTTGTGTGGCATTGTTGATGTCGTTGACTGCATCAATCACATTGACAACATATTGCACGGGAACCGTCTTGTCGGAACGAAGCACTACCGTGGCCTCAGTCTCCCCGCTGAGTTTGGCACTGATGCTGCTTTCCAGCTCGTCGTCGGCAACAGGTGTCTCGTCAACATAATACTGGAACCGGTCATTGATATAGACTGTGACGGTTTGTTTGGCCATGGTCTTGCTGCTGCTTGAAGGCAGCAATAGCTTGATGGCGTTGGGCGCCACCAAAGTGGAGGTGAGCATAAAGAAGATCAACAGCAGGAACACCAAGTCCGACATGGACGAGGAATTGAAGCTGACACCGATCTTGTTTCTTGTCTTGATTGCCATAATGAAATGCTTTTCAATGGGTTATGCGGGTTCGTTGAGGACATCCATGAATTCGGTGGCTTTGGCTTCCAACAGGTTGACGACACCTTGGATTCTGGCTACGATGATGGTGTAGAAAATGTAGGCGATGATGCCCACAATCAGACCGCCCACGGTGGTGACCATAGCCTCGTAAATGCCGGATGAGAGCAGCTCGATGTCAATGTTGTTGCCCGCCATTGACATGTTGTAGAAGGCGCGGATCATGCCGGTGACGGTGCCGAGAAATCCGATCATCGGCGACGCACTGGCGATCATGGAGAGTAGGGTGACACCTTTTTCCAACTTGCCGACTTCGATGTTGCCGACATTCTCAATGGTGGCGTTGATGTCGCTCAAAGGCCGTCCGAGACGGGTCAGGCCTTTCTCGATCATCCTGGCGATGGGAGAGTCGCTGCCGTGGCATAATGCCTTGGCACTCTCAATTTTGCCGTCTTTCATGTACTCGCGGATGTGCTCCATGAAACTTTTGTCGATTCGGGTGGCGCGTTTCACCACAATGTAGCGTTCAATGAAAATGTAAACGGCAATAATGGAGAGAACGGCCAGTACGACCATAATCCAACCGCCTTTCATGGCGAGATCAAGGATGGAAAGTTTGATTTCTGTTGCTTGTTCCATATAATAAATGATTTATAATTTCAAGATTTTCAAATTTGGAAAACAAAGATATAAAAATAACCAAAATTGTACCAAAATATTGTTAAATTTTGGATTTAGGATGCCAAATTCTTCCGCTACAACTGTCCGAAGGCGCCCCGGTGACGGAGCAAAGCACGTTGGTGTGGCCTTCCAAACGGAGCAGCCCGAGCAAAGCGAAAACGACAGCTTCCTTATAATCAATGGTTTGAAGATCTGGAATGATGACTTGATGCTGGGTGTGGCATCGGATGCGCTCGATGAGGAAGTTATTGCGAGCTCCTCCTCCTGTGACGAGCATTTTCCCTTTCGGAAGATGCTTTACCGCCCACGATACCTGCTGCGCGATGTGTTCCACAAAGGTCGCTATGGCATCAGCGGTGTCATTTTTGTCCAATAGTTGCTTTTGGAAATTCTCAAAAAACTCCCTGCCCAAGGATTTTGGAGGTTCCTGACGGTAAAACCTATGGTCGTTGAGCGCTTCTAAAAGTGCGGAGTCCACCTTGCCGCTTCGGGCCAACATGCCGTCTTTGTCGTAGACGAGACCTTCACGCTGGGCGAGCCAGTTGAGGGCTTGGTTGGCAATACAGATGTCGTAAGCGATGCGTTTCCCGCTCCAGTCGTAGGAGAGGTTGGCAATGCCACCGATATTCAGACAGATCTCGTAGTCACCAAAAAGCAGCTTGTCACCGATAGGCACCAATGGCGCGCCTTGTCCTCCTTTGCTGACATCTTCACTTCGGAAGTCATTGACTGTGAGTAGTCCGCAGTTGTCGGCGAGCGCTTGCCCATCACCGATTTGCAAAGTGTATTGTTGCTCTGGCTTATGGAAAATGGTATGCCCGTGCGAAGCCACAAAGTCAGGTCTGACATTCCGTTTTTTGACAAAGTTGTTCACCTGTTGACCGAGATAGGCGCCGTATTCCTTGTCAAGCGGAACTAAATCTTCGGGTTTGGAAAGGAATGCGTCGGCGAGCCGCCGCTGCCAAAGCTCGGGATAGGGAAGGGTCTCGGCGTCAATAATATTATAGGTATAATGTCTGTCATCGCTGGTGAATTGTACCAAAGCAAGGTCAATGCCATCGAGTGAGCTGCCCGACATAAGGCCTATGGCAAGGAAAGTCTTCATTGGATCACTGGCAGGACCTTCTCTAAGTGTATGCTGTGCGAGCCTTTGACAAGGATGGTCTGATGCTCGACAGGATTATTCTCAAGATAGGCAATGAGGTCTTCCACGGTTGGGAAGGTATGGTATTCGGGGTTGTCGTTGTATTGGCTGAAGCAGGAGCCAACGAGGAAAACCCGATGAAAACCTGATGCCTTGAGCAAATCAAGAATGGTTTTGTGTTCTTGTTCCGAGGCATCGCCAAGCTCGCGCATGTCACCAAGAATCAGCAAAGCGTTGTCGCCACTGATGTTCCTGAAGTTCCTGACGGAGGCGTTCATGCTGGTGGGGTTGGCGTTGTAGGCATCCATGATGATGTGGTTGCGGCCTTCGATCACCTGCGACCTGCTGTTGGTGGGCATATAGCTCTCTATGGCATCCTTGATGTCATCGTCATTGACACCGAAATAGGAACCCACAGCGATAGCGGCGGCAACATTCTCGAAGTTGTAACTGCCTACCAAATGGGTCTGTATTGCATGTCCTTTCCATGTCACGGAGAGGTATGGGTCGCATGCTCCGGGCTTCACTACGCAGTCCGCTTTTTCCATGCCGTAAGTGTGATGGCTCAAGTTTTTGGCCAAGTCCATCAACAATGTGTTGTCACCATTGACGAAAGCGGTCTTCCCGTTGGCTTTAAGATGCTCGTACAGTTCGTTTTTGGTCTTGATCACGCCTTCGAAGCTTCCGAAGCCTTCGAGGTGGGCTTTCCCGATATTGGTGATGATGCCATAGTCGGGGCAAGCGATGTTAGCCAAGGTCTTGATCTCACCAGGGTGGTTGGCGCCCATCTCCACGACGGCGAACTCCGTCTCTGGCGTGATGCGGAGCAAGGTGAGAGGTACGCCGATGTGGTTGTTGTAGTTGCCCTGGGTGTAGATGGTCTTGTATTTTTTGCTTAGCACAGCCGACACCAGTTCTTTGGTGGTGGTTTTGCCGTTGGTGCCTGTGATGGACAGCACTTTCAAGTTGCGCATCTGGAGGCGGTGGAACAGGGCAAGGCCTTGCAGGGCTTGCAGACTGTCTTTCACTTTGACGATACGGGGATGGTCGGGTAACGACTGGCGGTCGGCCACCACGAGGCTGGCGATGCCTTTCTCTGCCACTTCAAGGGCGAAGTCGTTGCCGTCGAAACGCTCCCCTTTCAAAGCGAAAAACACCGACGCAGGCTCGATTTGCCTGCTGTCGGTGCTGACTTTATAGGACTTACAAAAATGTTCGTATATTGACATGTTATTTTGCAAATGAGCTGCCGACTTTATTCATGGCGCAACGGAAGCCAATGGAAGCCGACGACTGATTCTGGTTAAGGTAACGGCGGTTGCCGGGACTCAGATAGTACGGACCGTCAGCCCATGAACCACCTTTATATACTCTTGATTCGTCGCTGATGAGCGTGGTGCCGGGCGTGTCGTTGGTGGCATAGTCGTACATATCTTTGGTGAATGAGCGTTGGTCTTCTTGTGTGTCGGTCCAGCTGCTTCTGATAGATGACATATAGTCACCGTCAGCATAGTTCGAGTTGAACGAAGTACGGTAGTTCTGACGTTTGGCAGCTTCTTCCTGTGAGATAGGCTCTCTTCTGATACGTCCGAGTGAGTCTTTTTGGGCGATGAAGCCATCTTCGTCAAGAACTTTTTGGGTGAACACATTACCACGGTAAGGGCTGTAGTCCGACATGTCCTCAAAACTCAGCGGGCGGTAAACGTCGGCGACCCATTCGGAAACATTGCCAGCCATGTTGTACAGACCATAGTCATTGGGCCAGTAGGAACCCACAGGTGCGGGGAGAGCGGCACCGTCGTTGAGGTTGCCGGCCACACCCATGTAGTTGCCAGGACCAAGCTTGAAGTTGGCCATGAAACTGCCACGGTATTTCTTGTTGTCGGTGCGTAGTCCGTCACCGTTCCAAGGATAGACCTTGCGCTGCGAGATGATGTCGTTGTTGGTGTTGCCGATCAAACCGACAGCGGCGTATTCCCATTCTGCTTCCGTGGGAAGACGGTAGGAGGGAAGAAGAATGCCGTCCGACATGTTGACGTTGCGGATGCCTTCACCGTCCTGCTTGCTGAGGTCTTTCTTGCCATTCTTCACATTACCCACATACTGTCCCGCAAGGTAAGCGTCAGTATTGAAGTTCTCTTCGTCCTGCTGGTTGGGATCCCAGTCCAACACGCCTGATTTGATGAGCATCAGCTCATTCACGCGGTCGGTGCGCCAGGAACAATAGTCATTGGCTTGTACCCATGTGACACCTACCACAGGATAGTCGTTGTATGAGGGATGACGGAAATAAATCTCGATCATGGGCTCGTTATAGGTCAATCTTCCACGCCATACCAATGTGTCAGGCATGGCGTTGCGAACCACCATGGGATAGTTCTGGCCATAGACACGGTTCAGCCAATATACATATTCACGGTAATCGACGTTGCTGACCTCAGTGCGGTCAATCAGGAAAGAGGGCACAGTGACTTTGCGCGGCATGTTGTCCCAATTATAGGTCAGGTTGTCGGTGGTGCCACCCATCACAAATGTTCCTCCCTCGATGGCAATAAGACCGGGCCCGATTTCCTGGTCGTTGATGTCGGAAACCTCAAAACCTCCGTTGTTAGGGTCGTTGTACGCCCATCCTGTAGTCCTGGACGTGTTTTTTGATGATGATGAACAAGAGGCGAAAAGAATACCTGCCATGAGGCAGATGGCGAAAGTTTTCAATTTTGATTTGATAATCATTGCAGTTTTTTTTGTGCTTTAAAAACTATCTTGCGGCTTTTTTATTGTGTGCAAAAGTACATTTTTTTTCTTTTTGTTCTTAAAAACCACCTAAAAATAATAAAAAAGCTGTAATTTCGTTCCCTTAAATAAAGATTTTCATTTATGTATAAAAAGATATTTTCCTTGTTTTTATTGTTGTTGACCGTACATTGTTTTCAATGTCGGGCTCAAGCGGATGCTGGATATGCTTCAAATTCAGTGCTTTCCAATGGCAATTGGTATAAGGTCGGGATTTCCGAGACGGGCATCCAAAGGCTGACATATTCTGATCTGTCTTCTTTGGGACTTGACGTTGACCATATTAATCCGAGGAATCTTAGGGTGTATCATAATGGAGGTGGTGTGTTGAATGAGCTTAATGCGCAGCCTCGCTTTGATGACTTGGTTGAAATACCCATCTTTGTATCAGGTGAATCTGACGGCAAGTTTAATCATGACGACTATGTGCTGTTTTATGCGCGTGGACCTGTTACATGGTGGTACAGCAATGAAAACAGGGCATTCCAACATAAACCGAACGCTTACGATGATTATTCATACGCTTTTGTCACAGTTGACTTGGGCGTGGGACAACGCATACAAACTGCGCCACAACCTGCGGGAGGTGCCGATGTGACTATTAGCGAATTTGTTGACTATCAGGTGTATGATAAAGACAATTACAATATTATAAACGGAGGAAGAACCTATTATGGCGATATTATTGAAGGCAACGGCAGCGTGTCGAAGGACTTTTCCTTTCCCGGGATCAAGGCTGACAGGTCATGTTCCGTCAGCGTGAATTTGGCGGGTAGGAACTTCAATCCGGCCAGTTTCCAGCTTTATGTGAATAACAGCTTGCTGAAGACTTATAACATCAAGACCACTTCGGCAGGATCACAAAACACGTTCGCATACGAGGTTTCTGGAAGAGAGTCTTTCTCTGCCTCGGGCAATGCCGTCAAGGTGGAACTGAAACATGTCGGTGTCGCCGGGACGACATCCATCGGCTATGTGGATTATGTTGAGGTCAATGTCTGGCGGTCATTGTCTTTTTCGGGTTCCGAGATGCTTTTCCGCAACCCGGATGCTTCTGAAAATTCAAAGGTTTATGACTATCGGCTGGCAGGTGCGACATCAGCGGTACAGGTGTGGGATGTCACCGACTCCATTTGCCCGAAAAAAATCAATGGCCAGCTTGCGAATTCCGTTTATAGTTTCAAGGTAAACGGTAAAACCGGGAGTGAGTTCGTGGCGTTTAACGGTTCTAATTATCACACCCCCTCTTTGTTTGGGAGCGTTGTCAACCAGGATCTTCACGGCGACAGGGATTGCGATTATCTTATGGTGGTCTATCCCGACTTCGTGGAGCAGGCTGAGCGTTTGAAAGCCATCCATGCGGTGTATGACCCTGATTTGAACATCAAAATCGTCACGCCTGAGCAAATATATAACGAGTTCTCTTGCGGTGCCGTCGATGTCAGTGCCATCCGTGACTATTGCCGGATGCTGTATCAAGACGCGCGTCCTCTGCGTTATCTTCTTTTATTTGGTGATGCCTCATTTGACTATAAAAACCGTCAGGGAGTGGCCACTTTTGTCCCCACATACGAGGCAAGGCAGGCCGCCGATATCCATGCCAGCATCGTCACGGATGATTTTTTTTGTTTCATGGACGATGATGAAGGCTCTGTGATGAACTCGGCGCCGGACATTGGGGCGGGCCGTTTCCCTGTCTCGACAGTGGAGCAAGCTGCGCAGATGGTGGATAAAGTGGAGAATTATCTCATTCAGAATGAAAGCACCATGCAACCTTGGCGCAATGTCATTACCTTTATGTGCGATGATGCGGAAAGAAACGAGTTTTTAGATCATTCCGAGGCCTATGCCCGGCAAATCAAGAACACGGGAGGTGAGAATCTTGTGGTGGATAAGATTTATCTGGATGCCTATAACCAGGAGGAAACCCCGAATGGACAGATCGCCCCTGACGTGAATACGGCCTTGAACAATCGTATGGAGAAAGGCACTTTGGTGCTCAACTATGCGGGACATGGCGGCGAGGTGCAACTTTCCAACGAGCGTATTTTGCAACGAGTCGATGTCAATAGCTGGCGTAACGGTCCGAAATACCCGCTGATGATCACAGGCACTTGTGAATTTAGCCGATATGACGACCATACCAGAACATCTTTGGGGGAATACGCCTTTTTGAGCCAGTACGGCGGCATGGTTGCCATGTTCACCACGTCACGAGTGACTTACGGCATAAATAATAAAAAATTCCTTACCAATGTTTACAACCATCTTTTCGAGATGGAGAACGGACAACGGCGCCGTTTGGGCGATGTGTTCCGTATGGCGAAGCCTGAAGGGGAGTGGTTCGAGAGACAGTATGTCTTTTTCGGTGATCCGGCTTTGCGATTGCCTATGCCGAAATGGACGGTCGAAACCACCTATATTGACGATACGCTCAAGGCTTTGCAACCTGCTCATATTGAAGGCGTTGTAAAGGGTTTGGGCGGTCAGGTGGATAATACGTTTCAAGGAATTGTTTATGTGAGTGTTTATGATAAGGAAACCACTTATACCACGAAAGGTGATGAAGGCACCGAGCCAAGGGAGTTCAAACTAAGGCAAAGTGTCTTGTTCAACGGCAAAACAGAGGTCAAGAACGGTCATTTCAGCATTGATTTCATTGTGCCGCGCGACATTTCATTCCGTTACGACAGTGGCATGGTCAGTTATTACGCCACTGATTATGTGAATGATGCGTCTGGCTTATTTGAGGATTTTGTCATTGGTGGTTATTATGAGGATGCGATGCCGGATGAGAATCCACCAACCGCCAAATTGTATATTGATGACGAGATGTTTGTGAATGGCGGTGTCACAGGCGACAGCCCTACTTTGATCGCTTACGTGGAGGATGACAGTGGCATCAATACGACGGGAACGGGCATAGGTCATGACATCGTAGCCTCTTTGATAGGCCCTTCAAACCAGTCATACGTGCTGAACGACTATTTTGTGGCGGATATGGGCTGCCAAGGCAAAGGCTCCATCAACTTCAGGATGCAAGGCCTTGAGGAAGGAGATTATATCCTTAACTTGAAAGTGTGGGATGTATATAATAACTCAGGTACCGCAAGCATCACATTCAGGGTGGTCAAGAGTGAGCTTATGGTCCTTGAGGATCCGGTTTGTGCCCCTAATCCAGTCACAGCAGACGCGTGTTTCAGCTTCGGCCATAACCAAATCGGTAACAATATGGATGTGCAGATACGTATTTTCGACATGATGGGACGTTTGGTTGCCGTCTTGAACAAACAGGTTTTTGGTACTTCGACACGTGCTAATCCTATCTATTGGGACGGATGTGCCAACAACGGTGGCAAGCTTCCGGCTGGTATTTACGTTTATTGCATCACTGCAACCAATGACAGGAAAGAAGTGGCTGCCATTACTTCCAAATTGATTATAACCAGATAATTATTGCCATGAGAAACATTAAACCTTTTATTTTACTGCTTTTGATGGCAATGGCGTGGAACTTGCCGTTACAGGCACAGTGGGAATCGCATGAGTCAGTGTTGAGCCAGTACACTTGGTATAAAATTGGTGTCACAGAAGACGGCGTTTATGGAATTGGTTACGAAACACTTAACTCTATGGGCGTGGATGCGCAGCATTTGGATCCGGCAAAGATTCGCCTGTTCGGTAATCCGCCTGAATTGCTGCCAGAGAAAAATGAGGAAGCACGCTACGATGACTTGTCGGAAATTGCCGTTCTGGTCACTGGTGCTGACGATGGCTCTTTCGACGAGCAAGATCAGGTGCTGTTTTACGGTAGAGGACCTTTGCTCATGTCATTGAATGAGGGATCGTATTATCATTACAGCAGAAATCCTTATACCGACACCTTATATTATTTCCTTTGCGTCGATAGCGACGTTGACGGTCTCAGAATTCAAGAGAAGCCGTCTGCTGAAATCACAGAGGAAGATCCGGTGGTGATCAATACTTTTATGGATTATGTCTTCCATGAAAGCGATGAGTTGTCACCTTACGCTTCGGGAAGGACGTGGTACGGCGATTTGTTTACAGCTCAGGAGATGTACAAGGATTTTGTTTTGGATTTGACAGATCCAGTCACTTCTGAAATGATGTGGGTTGAGTCGAAGACGCTGGGACGATGTAAGACTCCTTTCACTTATAATATGAAAATCAACAACAATAGCATTGTTGACCATTATAGCTTCGCAAAATATGGGGATCGCGAGTATGGCAAGGAGCATGGGACGAACAAGACCTTTTTTGTTGATTCTGACCATCTTGTGATTCGGTATGAGTTGGATCCAACGGAAGCCAACCCTATGGTGTTTATTGATTATTTCGCTTTGAATTATATGCGCGAGCTTCGCTTTCACGGTCGGGAGATGGCTTTCAGACTTAATTCTTCGCAGCTGACCTCCCGTGTGACCCGTATTGAGATGCAGGGTGTCGGCAGCGCTGTGACGTGCTGGGATGTCACTGACCCCATGCATCCATATAGGCAGGAGCTGGTTTATGAGTCGGGCTTGACATCGTTTGGCGTTTCGGAACATGGTGAACGGCATTATCATCTGTTTGAGACATCGGGAATAAAGTCCGTGGCTTCGTGTTACCGTATCCCGAACCAGAACCTTCATGCCATTACTGATGCCGAGATGCTCATCATTACGCCGAAAGTGTTTTGGGATCAGTCGGAAACGTTGGCGAATTTTCATCGGGAACAAGATGGAATGAATTGTGTGCTTGCTGATATCCGCGAGGTTTGCAATGAGTTCGGTACAGGTACAATGGATCCCACCGCGCTCCGTGATTTTGTCAGGATGGTTTATTTGCGCAGTGAAGGTGGCTTGAAATATGTGTTGCTGATGGGAAAAGGAACCCATGATTACAGGGATATCAAGGGTATGAGCAATAATTTCGTCCCCACTTATGAAGCTTTGGCTTCTCCCTTCCTTGAGGCGTTTTCGTTGTGTTCGGATGATTATTACGGCCTTATGGATGAAAACGAGGGTCAGAATTGTGAAGGGGAACTGGATCTTGGCATTGGACGTATTCCTATCACAGTGCCGGAACAAGGTGATGCTATGATAGCTAAAATCAAACATTACAGTGATTTGTCATCTTCATACGGGATATGGAAAAACAACCATTTATTATTGGCCGACAATGATTCAAAGTATTATGTGAAATATGCCGATGAACTTGATTATTTGCTTGACACTGCCCAGCGTGTCGCGATGACCAAGAAGCTGTACATTGATTCTTATCCTATCGTGAACACGCCATCGGGTGACCGTGTTCCATTAGCCAATCAGGCTTTGATGGATTATTTAGACAAAGGAGTCAGTGTGATGAATTACATAGGCCATGGCGGCGTGAAAAGCCTGACTGCGGAATGGGTGCTCTCGGTTTCGGATATTTTGGCACTGAATAATTACGACCGTCTGCCTTTTGTTCATACAGCCACCTGTGAGTTCAGTAAGTTCGATAATCCTGATGTGGTTTCCGCTGGCGAGCTGATGCTGCTCAACACGCATGGTGGCGCCATCGCCATGCTGACTTCGTTGAGACCGACGCAATCCATGACCAATCAACGTCTGTCAGTGTCATTGTGTGATCATTTATATGACCGGATCGATAATAAACCGATGCGCTTTGGCGACATTTTCCGTGTGACGAAAGCCGATCCAAAGTATTATTCAAAAGCGAATATTGTGTATTCGTTGTTCGGTGATCCTGCATTGCGTTTTTCCTATCCGGCACGGGATATCAGGATTGATAAAGTGAATGGACAGACTGCGGTGGGGACTTCAGTCATTAATGTGACGGAAAAAGGTTCTGTTGAAGGTGCTGTGCTGGATGCAGACAACAAAGTTGATGTCTCGTTTAATGGCATCCTTGAGTATCGGGTATATGGTGAGAGGTCGAATTACACGACTTTGGCCAATCTGGGGGTTGAGTGGGATTATTCTTATTTTCACGATGTGTTGTATGAGGGGAAGGCCAGCGTGGTCAAAGGCCGTTTCAGTTTTGAGTTCCCGGTTCCTGCCGGCGTAAGTTGTACTTCCGGCACTGGATGTTTGAGCTATTACGCATACGATACCGTCAGAAGACTGGATGCGAATGGCGTATGCCATAATTTGCGCCTTTCTGGTACAATGGCATCGGATCAAATTGATTTTCAGGGTCCTGAGATCAATTTATATTGGAATACCCCCGACTTTGTCAGCGGTGATGTGGTTCCCAACCAAGGGGTGCTGTATGCTGATCTTTTCGATGAGCATGGCATTTATCACTATAATGTCAGTATCGGACGGGATATTGTGCTGAAAAGCAATTTGCAAGGTTATGACAATATGCTTCTTAATGATGTTTATGAGCCAGAGCTTGATGATTATCGGAAAGGACATATCGCTTTGCCTATAAATGAGTTGGAAGAAGGCACCTACGAGTTCACGTTGAAGGCGTGGGATACACAGAATAATTCATCGGAGGTGGAGATTGTCGTGGTGGTTGCTCGGAATGTTATGATGGCTAATGTCTATAGTTTCCCTAATCCCTTCAAGGGGGAGACCTATTTTACCTTCACCAATGGTGACATCACAGATGACCTGACGGTTATTGTGGAGATATTTGATGTTTTTGGACGTTGCGTGGCTCGTTTCGAGAAGCAAACAGTGTCGGATGGAGGTGCGGTTCCTCCGATTCAATGGGATGGAAGTGCTTTGAAAGCAGGGATTTATGCATATAAAATGACTGTCATTGGATCAGATGGGAAATCAGTGACGGTGAACCAACGGATGATGAAGCGATAAAATTTTTTTTAGTAAAATAATAATACAAAGAGTTTATCGTTATTTTTGCAAGTCATATTAGAAAAAAATTATAGTACGTATGAAAATCAAAGCTTTTTTACTTATGGCCGTTATGGCCTTAGTGGGTGTTCAATCGTATGCCCAAAGCCAACTTTTAGGTCAGTCCTTGAATCCTAATGTCATTACGACGGCTGTGCCTTTTGTGTCCATTTCGCCTGATGCCCGTGGTGGTTCTATGGGTGATTGTGGTGTGTCATCGGATCCTGATGTTTACAGCATGCATTACAATCCGGCCAAATACACCTTTATGGAGCCGAACATGAGCGTTGGTTTGGGTTACAGCCCGTGGCTGCGCAATTTAGTGCCTGATATGAACCTTGCGTATCTTGCCTTTGCCACGAAGTTGACTCCCACATCAGCTCTTGCTGCCACCTTGCGTTATTTCAGCTGTGGTGACATTACATTCCGTGATGCCAATGGCACTGACCAAGGTACGTATAAGCCAAACGAATGGGCTTTGGATGCCGCTTATTCCAGAATGTTGACCGATTATCTGTCGGGTGCTGTGGCTGGCCGTTTCATCTACTCCAACCTTACTCAAGGTATAGGTGAAGGCTCAACGGTGGGTTGGTCAGTGGCTGCTGACGTGGCTGTGTATTACAAACGTCCTGTGGAATGGTTCCGCGACATGGATGCCGATTTCGCATGGGGTGTCAGCATCAACAATATCGGCTCAAAGGTGAGTTACAATAACACCAGTGTGGAGAAGGACTTCATCCCTACCACCTTGCGTTTGGGCCCCAGCTTGAACTTGAAACTCAACGAATACCATTCATTTGCCTTTATGTTTGATGTCACCAAGTTGTTGGTTCCTACACCTCCCGTTTATAAAGATGGTGACATTGCCTACGGCAAGCCTGATGACGTTTCCGTGATGGTTGGCGTGTTCCAGTCGTTCTGGGATGCTCCGGGTTACTCATTTGATGATCAAGGCAACCCTGTGGGCAGAGGCCGTTTCTATGAAGAGCTTTGTGAGTATAATCTTGGTTTTGGCGCGGAATATTGGTACAATAATATTTTCGCTGTCCGTGCCGGTTATTTTAACGAGGCTGCTTTGAAGGGCAATCGTAAATACGTCACTTTGGGTGCCGCTTTGAAGTACAACGTCTTTGGTTTGGATATTTCCTATCTCGTCCCGGTGAACGGCACGGTGGGTACCAATCCTTTGGAGAACACTTTGCGCTTTAACTTGACATACGACATTGTCTCGAAGAAATAAGATTTATTAACCAGTAATAATAAAGGCGACCTGAAAGCAGGCCGCCTTTATTTGTTGTTGCCATCCGATTATCGGATGACATTCAGATGTTTGGTGCAAGTGCCATTGCCGGTGGTGATTCTGATCAGATAGCTGCCTGCGGGGAATTGAGCCATGTTGATGCTGAGTTTGTCGGTGTTGACATCCGCGTCATAGACCAGCTGGCCTATCATGCTGAAAACGGAAACATGTGTCATGTCCTTGCATTCAATGTTGACATTCTCCGATGTGGGGTTAGGATAGAGTTTGGCGTTGTTGGCTATCTCCTCCACACCAGTGGTGTTTCTCACCGTAATGGATAGAGTCGCTTCCGTATTAGTACACTCAGAGACAGGTGTCGCAGTCAAGACAGCGTTGCCTTTGAAAGTGTTGCTCCATTGAATGTCAATGGTCTTGCCGTCGTCATAGTCATCGATGATGGTGCCGGCCTCTTGAGGAGTGAGGCTGTAATATGTCATGATGTTTTCGACAGTGTAAGTGGTGACAGGTGTAAGACTTACATCTACATCGGTATCACCAATGATTTTTGGAGCAGTACCGTTAGGAATGACATTGATTGTAAGTGTGATATCTAAATCTGTCTCACATGGATCGCCGCAACCAGAGATCTCTGACGTGATACTTGTCAGATGGATTTCAGTACTTTCAGCGGTGTTTAGTGCGTAAGTGAAGTTTGAGCCATTGAAAGTGATTGGCTCAATGCCGTTGCCTGTGATAGTATAGGAAGGGCTTTCGGTATCGCCACCTGTAGCATTGAATTCGAATGATGCGGCTTCGCCTTCACAAATTTCGAGATAAGCATTGTTGACTGTGAGATTCGGCGTTTCAAGGACTTGGATTTCTATGCCGGTGTTCGGGTCGGATTCGCAGATGCCATTGCTCAAGTTATGGAATGCGAAAGCATGAGTCCCGACCTCGAGATTGGCGGTGGGCAGGACCAGAGGCTGGTCTTCCGTCAAAGTGACAGTCTCGCCATTGACATCCATGGTCATTTGGCCATTGATATAACCGCTGAAGTCAGCGAAGCCAAGCGAGTAGTCTTGACCTTGACAAGCCATGATGACGCAGCCAGGCAAAGGCATGTTCATGTAGGGCGCTGGGTTCATGTCAAATGGATATGTGAACTCAATGGGATCGCATCCGGCTATGTTGACGACTGCTGTGATGGTGACGCCGTTTGTAATATCTTGGATGCCAGGGGTGTAGGTGGTTTCCAAAGCGTTTGGTTCAGTAAATGTGCCGTCGCCGGAGGTAGTCCACTTGAAATCATAATAGTTGCCGGTGATGGTGACGGCAATAGTTTGCGGCTCGTCAATGGCGCAGTAATGCATGCCTGTGAGAGCGTTTTCAATGACAGGAATCGCATTGATGGTTATGGTCATGTCATCGGTTATTGTGGCGTTATTATCGCCATTGACGGTGATGGTCAGTGTCACGGATCCGTTTATAAGATCTTGTGGTCCAGGGGTATAAATAGGATCGGAAACGGTGGCGTTGTTGAAAGAGCCATCGCCGGAGGTAGTCCATAGAATAGACTGGTAGTTGGCAGCATAGCCGAGAATATGGGCGTCTTCGCCTTCACAGATATCGATGTCGAGACCTGCGCTGGCGGCGAGGCTGATGTCACGAGGCAAGGTCACAAAGTCTATCCAAACACAGTCATCGCCGCTTTCCATACTGATATCCTTTTTGTATTTCCATTTGAACGTGTGCGTGCCTGCGTTCACATAGTATTGCGCTTTGCTCCAAGGTATTTCGCCCGACCAATTGTTCCTTTCTTGGTTGTCGATATAAAAATAGAGTTTGTCGTAGTTATATTCTGATGACACCTTATAATGGAAAGCGATGGAGTCGGCTTCCCCGGCTTCGTAGGTGAGCGTGATTTCAGTTTCCAAGCTGTTTCTAATGGGTCCTGATTTGATGCAGTAGTTGCCTTCGTAGGGTGATTCGGTGGATATGGACCATGGGAATTGTGAAGTGTTGGTCCAAAGCGTGGGATCGAGCGTGGCCTGTTCGAAATCTTCCACGTTAAGGCCGATCTTCGAGCTGAAGTCACGAGTGTCAGTGTAAGCGCCGTCAGCTACATCCAAGGTGTATGCGGCGGAATAACCCGAGGGGGCGTTGCCGACATAAACTTGGAACTCGATGTTTGTTGTGTTTTCCGCCGCAATGCTGTTGACAGTAGCGTTAGTGGAGCCAATGGGGAAGAGGAAGGCGTTGTTCATTGTGAGTGTGACATCGGTTTCACGTGAATTGGCGTTGCCTTTGTTCTCAACGGGGAAAACAAGCTTCACTGTCTCACCTGGATCAAGGCGTCCATTGCTGTTGCCATTGATTTCCTGAATGCTTACTGTTCCGATTTTGAATACAGGGGCGTAGGCTTTCATGTTGATGTGGCTTTCATAAATGTCATCGCCGCTGGTGATTCTCACAATGAATTCGATGTTTGTCTTGTTAGGAACTTCGTCGGAGACCCTGAAAGTGAAAGCGTTGTTGAGGGTTAAGGTGTTGTTTGACTCGATGGCGTTGAAGCTGGCAGCGCCGTTGGTGATAGTGATATATTCCGATGTGGAGGATAGGGTGGCGGTGCCGGCGGGAGCTTGGCTGTTACCCACGTTTTTAAATACGAGATTAAAACCTGACTGAGTGTCGAAATTCAACTGGGGGGCTTGGTTGATCAGTTCGTAGCTGTTGACGATGACGTAAGGCCCGTCGTCGGGAATGACTTCAATTTCGGCTTCGTAACGGAGGTAGTTTTGGCCTGTCACGGTGAGCTTCAGAATTGTCGGGGGAACTTGAGCGGGTATGGTGATGTTTTGAATGCTGCCAGTCGCTTGGGCTACAGCCACAATCTCCATGTTTTCGCCTTCTCCTTTCGTCAGGGCGATGGTGGCGCCTTCGGGGGCGGTGATTTGGAAAATCGTCTGTTCGGCAATCTGTACATTTTGGTGATTTACCACCATGTCTTGAGGCACTTGGGTGTAGATGCGCAGGAAAGCGTCGCAGTGAGCGGTGAACATGGTGTAGGTGATGTCTTTGTCCTCCTCGTTGTATGGCCAGGAGCAGTTGTAAAGGAAGTATTTTCCTGCCACGTTGCCAAAGGCAGGCAACCAGTTGCCGGATTTTGGAGAGGCGGGACCATAGGTGTAGCTGTCAGGCAGGGTGGGCAGGAAATCGCTGTCGAAGAGGTCATACACTCCCCAGACGTAAGCGTCGTTGACAAAGGAATAAGACACCTCGGTGGGGCATAGCACACCCACAGCGCCGGCGTTCTGGCCGTTGTAGGTATGGCGCATCCATGCCTCACAGAAACATGTGGAACTGTAATTGAATTTGCCTGTGAGACAGTTGATTGACATTACGAAAGGCAACTTGCCGACATTATTCGTCTGGGCGACGTGGGAGTTGCGCATGGCGGGCTCGCCCCAGCCAGTCTCCAAACCGTGGTCGCGGTGCTGTAACCAAAAAGAACCGTTGTTGACAGCCTGTACTACCTGCTCGGGGGACCCTCCATTCCAGCCGCCAAGTTCCGCAGGCGTGGCCGGAATGTAATTTGTGCCGTTAGGTCCGAAATAGTTCACAGGCATTGAGGTGTTCTGCGCGGATGACCAATAGTCATCGGGAAATCCGTCATAGATGCAGTTGATTCGGTTGGGAGTGTAGCCATGGTTGCGCATATAGCCGCCGAAAACTTCAGAGCAAAGTTGGAACCAACGCTCAGTCTGCCATCCAAGGGCAGTGATGGGGCTGGCGTAAAAGTCAGGATCCATGTTGGGATTAGTGTATTCATATTCAATTTGTTTGCTTATGAATACGGGCAGTTCACTCTCATTTTGCGCTATCAAGCGTGAGAACACCATGTCGGGGAGATTGTCGTTGCCTTGGGCATCCGCATACATGTTGTCAGTGATGCAGCTGCCTTCATAGGGGTGGGCAACGACCTCAGCGGGGATATACTGACTCATGTTGGAGCCATGGTCGCCGATAAGGCAAACGGCGACAGGTGCAATTCCCCAGTTGTGGTATGCGTTGTGGAACCATTGTTTCATGGCTGTGGTAGTGGTGGCGGGCATTTCATCAAGACGGTAAACCTCGGTAATGATGCCTTGCCTCATGCGATATTCTTTCAGCTGTTGCGCGTATGGAGCCCAAGCGTCGTTGTTCGGCGTGATGATGAGATATTCAGCGCCTTCGGTGCCATCGCGGAGCCATTCCTGCATACGGGCTTCATAGTCAATGACGGGCAGCTGGTCGTAGTTCATCAGCTCAGAGGCGAGGATGGGATCCCAGTAGGGGGAGCGCAGACGGTCTTCACCGAAATGTCCGTTGCCGCCCTCGTAACGGATTGACAGCTCAATGTTGGTGTAAACCGCAAGCTCCTTGGTCACGGGATTGTACTGGAAAGGTGTGATGGCCACGGTGACGGCGTCCACGCCACGGATGTATGACGAACCCATCACAAAGGGATTCTCAGGATAGAAAGCGTTTTTAGAATAGACTTTCATGTCTTTCTTGTAATCCATGTCGGGCTCTTCGTTCTCCGCCTGGATGCGCAAGGCAGGGGCGATATTCACATCTTTGATGATTTGTCTGTCGGCATGTACCACATTCAAAGTGGCTTTGGCGCCTTGTGGAATAGCCATCATGCGGCTTTCGGTAGGCAGATTGGGACTGCCGGCGACATTGGGAAGGGCAATGCCGTTTATGGAAATCTCCGACATTTCCTCGCCGCGGTAGTTGAGCTGGTTAAGGGTGAATGCCCCCAACTCGTAGCTGATGCGCATCCCGTCTCTGGTCTTCTCGGTCAGCGAGAAACCTTGCTGTCCTTTGACAGGGTAGGAGTAGGTCTGTGCCATCGCCAAGTTGGCAATGAAAGCCAGCGTGGTGATAGCGAGCATGGTAAGTAGCGTTTTTTTCATAGGTTAATTGTTTATTGTGAATTTATTGTGTCGTTATTAAAAATGAAACAGTCTGTGATCCTCAAAATAGTAACCTGCATCTCTTAACGTCTTCTTGATGGGTATGATTAGGGTAACATTGGCTTCGACATCATGGGAACGGATTATTCTTTCGTTTTCTTTCCGCACCAGTTTTTTGTTGTCTTTATCCCATTTCCAAATGAACCCATCCTCAGCCAGGTTTCTTAGACCGTAATTGAAGGCGACATCGAATTTGATGATGATGGCGGAGTTTTCCGTGCGGATGTTTGTCATAAAACCAATTCCCGCAAGGGCGTTGGCATTTATCAAGGCTCCCTTTAAGATGTCTTTTGTGCTTGTGTTGGAATAGGAACCGTATTGTGTGATCGTATGTTGTTTCAGAGGCGTTTCAAAGAGAAACTTTCCTTGCCTAAATGTGGCGTTGAATCCTAAAGGGATATCGATTTGGGGGGCAATGAACATATAAGGCATCAGTTTGTTGTCCTTGAAGATTCCTTTGAAGTAATATGTCACAGGGACACGTGCTGAAACCAAATTGTAGCCTATGAGCATCTCTCTATGGAAAAAGCTGTTGGTTGTCAGGTTTTGTTGATAGGACATGTCGTAATACATCTTGGTGCCTTTTTGCGAGAACAATCCTTCGATGCCCACTGAAAAACTTTGGAGATAGCGTTCTATGGCGAGACCAAACGTATAGCCGAAGTTGCCTGAATGGATCACATCAGTAAATTTGGAATCCGGCATATAGCTCCAAGGACACCCTATCTTCAATCCGACGGTATAGTCGCTTAAGGCAAGGATAATCTCTTGTGTTTGCGACTTGAGCGGCTTGCGGAACCGACCCTGTGCGCTCAGCGAAACGCTGAGAAGCAGGAGAAACGCTATGAGAGCATGCTTTTTCATTGGCCGTTTTGTCAGATTATTCCCATTCACAGCTTGGTGAGAGCCCTGGATGCTTTTTGATTAGGATGGTGCCTGGAGCGTATGCGTTGGTGGGTTGGTAATCGTAATCCAGAATCTTTTTCCCGTAGATGTAGTCCCTTACTCCTTTAAATGTCCCTGCGGAATCAAAGACCATAGTGCCAGAGATAATGATGGCAGCTGTTGGATCTCCATTACCGCTGGTCTTGCCTTTGTAGTAGGTGGTGAACAGACTGTCGTGTCCAATGATGTATGTTCTTTCGAGCTTCAGGGTGTAAGTGTTGTTGTATGTGTCGAAGGTTTTCATTTGGTGCTTGAAAACACATTGGTTCTGGTCTTGGAAAAGGTGAATGTTGACGGATGCGTCGTAAACAGGAGAGTCGGTGTGGGCAAGTGTGATTTCATTGTTGTTGTGGGTGTCATAGATGTACCTTATACAGGTGTCGTAATACATTCCGTCCACCTTGAAACAAATGTCGTTGTTCCAAGTAGGCGGGATGGGACCAAAATGAATGTTTTCCTCTCCAAAGAGCTCTATCAAATCTAAGTTGTCGTCATTGTAGAAAAAGGCCTCTTGGATGGTTTCGATTTCATCTCGTTCGCTGAACTCAATGTCCACATGTGAGCATGAGAGGAAATGGACTGACAAAGCGATGAAAACCAATAAAAAACAAGTCTTTTTCATTTTCGTCAAATTAGTCTAAAATAATCACTTTTTTTGTAACGACACCGACCTGGCAGGCGAAGCGGATGTAATACACGCCTTTCGAGAGCTGTTTTGCGTGATATTGGTGTGTTTGTTTCTCATATCCGTTGTTGACGGCAAAACTGTCCATGAGTGTTCCTGTGATGTCATAAACTTTGACATCCACGTTGCCGGGCATGTTTTCGAACGAGAGGGTCATGTAGCCGTCGTTGGGGTTGGGATAGATGTCAACGACGCATCGCTGTATGGTTTCTGGGGTGCTGTATGAGCTGCAGTGAATCCATTTGGACTTGGTGTCGGAGTCGCCGCAGATGGTGTTGCCCGCTCCGGTGTTTGTGGTAGTGGCGCATAGTTCCACGGTGTCTAATTCGTAGGTGTAGATATACACTAAGCAGCGGTCGTAGTTGTCTCCGTAAGGTTTCAGCTCCCATTTTTTGAAGTCGTTACCGTTTTTGTCCTTGAGTTGCCATTCGGTCAAGTGTGTTCCGGAGGTCTCGATCCAATAGTCCTCGATAGTGTATTGGAATTCACCGCCGCCTACAACCCAACTTTTGCCTTCCACCCGTGGGAAAGTCGGGCTGTAGTCCATTTGGATGTTCAGGGTGACAATGGAGTCGCAGCCGAGTGTCGTCTCAATAGTTTTCGTGTAAGATCCTGATTCGGTGATGGTGTAGGATTCGTTGTTCCATCCAAAGTCCCAGATGTATTCATTACATGCGGTGGTGTTGATTTCGCTTTCATCGCTGTAGTTAACGGTGAGGTCAAGTACGTATGTGCTGTCGCATGAGAATCCGGGGCCGCCAACATCATGGAAAGTCTTGACGATGTTATGGTTTGTGGTTGTGTAACGCATGTTGTTGACTGGCCACACATATTCATCACATACGGTTAAGGTCTGCTTGTCGTAGAATTCTTGATGGAATTTGAGGTCGAGGCGGTGTTTGATGTCGCATCCGCCGTTGGGGTCGGGAAGGATGATTTCGTCGTAGGTGTCTTGGGTATAGGTTAGTCCAGTTTTGTCCCAATAGTAAGAGGGGGTCTCGTTATGGGCATAGCAGATGCGGGGTGTTTCTTTTGGGGGCATTTGGTAATCGCCGACGGTGAGTATTAGCTTTTCCACTTTCAGGCAGCCGTGGCTGTCGATGGTGTCGAAGTAGGCGACGGTGCCATTTTCGGAATATTCGGTGCCGTGAAAGTTATAAGTTTGCGTGTTGCAGATGGTTGGATCCACTATAGTGGTGTCGTTGGCTGGATACACATGGAGGTCAAGCCACACGATGCTGTCGCAGCCGAGGGTGGTGTGGAGATTTTCTGGATAGTTTCCAGCGGCGTTGTAATAGTGTCCGTGGAAGTTGTAACTGGTTCCGGGACAGATGTATTCGGTGGTGGTTTGGGCATTGGGGTAGGAGGGATAGTGGCGTAAGTGTAAAGTGATGGTTTTTTCGCAGCCTTGGGAAGTGGTGGTGACGTAATCGTAATTGCCAACTTCAGTGTATGTGGTACCGTAGAAGTTGTAAGAGTCGCCCGGACAGATGTATTGGGTCTCTTCTTCGTATTCCGGGGTGTTGACGGTGACGGTGACGTTTTGCGTGGAGTAGCCGTCGCTTACGATGCAGGTGTAAGTGGTGGTTTCGGTGGGATGTGCTGTGGGGTTGGCAACAAGTGGGTTGCTCAAACCGATGGTTGGGGACCATGAATAGGTGTAGTTGCCTGATCCGCCCACCGCATTTGCGCGGAGTTGCGTGCTTTCGCCTACGCAGATTTTGTTGGGTGTGGCACTTGCAGTGGCGGTCATGTTTGATCCGCTGATGAGTACGCTCATCTGATCGGTGTCGCTGCATCCTCCTTGTTGATGGGTGACGGTGAGCGTGAAGGTAGTGCTTTCATTGAGTGCTACGGTTTGTGTGTTTTGTGCGTTGGGATTCACAACTTTATTGGCGGGTTCCCAATGGTAGGTGAAGTTACCCGTTCCACCGGAGCCGTGGAGTTGCACTGTGCCGCCGTATTGCGTGGTCTGGTCATCACCGGCATCGGCCACGGGGTTGGGATAAACGGTGACAGACTGTGTCCTGGTGCTGGTACATGCGTCATCGCCACATTTTACGGTGAGAGTTGCATTGTAGTTGCCTGCGACGGCATATTGATGGGAAGGATTTTGTTGGTTTGAGGTGTTTCCGTCGCCGAACTCCCACAAATAGGTCATGGCTTGGTTGGCGGGATTGGTGGTTGAGGTGCTGGTAAACTGGGTGCTCTCGCCCTTACACACCGATGTGGCATTGAAGCTGGCGGTGGGTTTGGGATAAACTTGAACCTCGGTTGTAGCACTGTTGGTCTGGCCGTTCAATCTGATGGTGCAAGTGTAGGTGCCACTCATGGCCATGGTGCAGTTTGGGCGATTCACGGTTTGGCCATTGGCGGTCCATCCACCAGGCCCCGTCCAGCTGTAGGTGGCGCCTTGCTGGGCATTGCCACTGAGTTGGATGTTGTCTCCCACGCAGTAAGGGCCTCCATTTTCCACCAAGGGAGGTAGGATGCCGCAGTCAGTCTCACCATTGCCCGCGTATTTTTGGAAAGTGATGTTGCCACTGTCTCCGGCATAGTTGGTGATAAGAAGAATGTAATACTGTCCTACTTGCCCGTTAGTAACGTGTGCATACTCGTATGATTGACCACTAAAACTACAATCATGAAGATTACCGGAGGGATAGAAATTGGGTTCTGATGTGTTGTTGGGACAATTGGTGCAATTTGCGGTCAACATGCCAGTTTGTCCCTGAGCTGTCGGACATGGGTCGGTCTCGCTGCTGAAAGGTCCCCAAAGTGCGAAGTCAACATCAAAGGAAGCTTCAATCTTGATGGTGATGTTCCCGGCAACTCCGACTCTCATATAATACCAAAATGATTGCTTGGTTGTGGGAGAGGATCCTAAACATCCGTAGTTTGGCCCTGCCCATGAGACGCCGCTGTTGAGAGCGGGGAAGTTATAAATATCAGAGGTGCAGAATGGCTCAGCATCAGCACAATGATTGGCCCGGTCGCCAATAAAGTCGGAAATCAAAAAGTTGTAGTAGTCAGTGCTAATATTGTTTGCCCATGAATTAAAGATCTCACCAAACTCCTCTTTGGATAAGGAGGTGGCTTCCTGATATTCTTCTTTAAGCGTCATTCTAAGATAAGCGAATTCGTCGTAAACAGGAATATCCTCGTGATAGCTGTTGGGTCTGATATACAATTCGCCAGGGTTGTCAGTGGGGTTGCAAATCCAAATGTCACTTGTGGCAAGTGCTGATGCCAACTGAATACGCTCTTCCACATTTTTAATGCTAAATACATTGAAAAGGAATCCTTTTTCATAATCCCTGATTTGGACATCTTGCCCGAATTGTTTCATAGGCATTGCCAGTAGAAACAAGCCAATCGCCAGAGTCTTCAAGAATAGTTTTTTCATCTTTTTCCCATTTTAAATCATATAAACGGCAAATATATGAAAAAAATGGGAATCCTAATGCTTATTTTTTAACAAGGTGAAAAAAAAGAGGTTGACTAAAGCCAACCTCAATTCCGAATTCCGAATTTCGAATTTCGAATTCTGCATTAAACTATTCCCGTAAATCCCATGAACGCCAAGGCGAGGATGCCTGCGGTGATCAAGGCTATAGGAGTGCCTTTCATGCCCTTTGGGGGTTCCATCAGATCGATATGTTCGCGCACACCGGCGAAGATGATCAAAGCCAGGGCGAAACCGATGGCGATACCCACGGCGTAAACGATGGATTCACCCAAGCTGAGCATGTGAGCCACACCACCATAGTTGAACTCCTTGGTGACCACGGTCAACGAAACGCCAAGGACGGCGCAGTTGGTCGTAATCAGCGGCAGGAAAACGCCTAAAGCGGTGTACAACGATGGACTGATTTTCTTCAGGATGATTTCGACCATCTGCACCAAAGCGGCGATAATCAAGATGAAGGCGATGGTCTGCAGAAACTTGTCCAACCCTAACGGGACAAGGATGTACTGGTTGGTCAGCCAGGTTACCAAGGTAGCCAGGGTGAGCACGAAGATGACTGCCGCGCCCATGCCCAATGCCGTGGAGGTCTTCTTTGAAGTGCCAAGGAAAGGGCAGATGCCTAAGAACTGGCTGAAGATCACGTTGTTGACCAAAACGGTCGATAAGATGATGATAAGGTATTTCATGGCTGATTAATGATTGTCTTTTTTAAATTGGTTGACGATAGCAATAACGAAGCCGAGGCAGATGAAGGCGCCGGGAGGCAGGATGAACACCAAGATGTTGGCTGTCTCAGGCAGGATGCCGAAGCCGAAGATGGAGCCGCTGCCGAGGAACTCGCGGATGCAGCCTAACAGGGTGAGGGCGAGGGTGAAGCCTAAGCCCATTCCCAAACCATCAAGCAGCGAAGGCCAGACGGGGTTCTTCGAGGCAAAAGCCTCAGCGCGACCTAACACGATGCAGTTCACCACAATCAAGGGGATGAACAGACCGAGGGTCTCATAGATGTCGGGCACGTAGGCCTGCATCAACAGCTGCACCAAGGTCACGAACGAGGCGATGACGACGATGAAGCAGGGAATACGCACCTTGTCGGGAATGAAGCCCTTCAGCAGGGAGATGAAGATGTTGGACAGCACCAGCACAAAGGTGGTGGCCAAGCCCATCGACATGCCGTTGATGGCGCTGGTGGTCGTTGCCAAGGTCGGGCAGCAGCCTAACAGCAGCACTAAGATCGGGTTCTCCTTGACGAGACCTTTGGTAAAGGTTTTCAGATTGTTACTCATTTTCAGTTCCTCCTTCCTCGGTTTCGGTTATTTCTTCCGCTTCGGGGATGATTTCTTCTGCGGAAGTGTTGTTCATGAATTGTGCCTTATTGGCCATGAAAGCTTGATATGCCTTATCCACCGCTTTCGAGAAGGCTCTTGAAGTGATGGTGGCCGCAGTGATAGCATCGACATCACCACCGTCCTTGCTGACAATCAGCTTGAAGTCGGCGGGGTTTTTGTCAACGAACTGGTCTTTGAACTTGCCAGTCATGTTGGCACCGAGGCCTGGGGTTTCCGAGTGTGACAATACCGAAGTGCCTTTGATGGTTCCGTCAGCGAGGAAGCCGACCATCATGTCGATCTTGCCGCCGAAGCCGCCTTCGCTGGTCTTGACAGCCGCGCCTTGGAAGTTGCCATTGGCGTCAAAAGCGAGGTTGCAGGGGAAAGTCAGTGTGGCGCCTTCGTAATCATATTTCAAAGTGTCAGCCTTATAGGTGATCTCTCCTTCCAAAGGAAGCACCGCTTGGATGGCGGCCTGGTTTTTCTTCAGGTCAACCTCGGCGATGGCGTCTTTGGTCATGCCGTACACTAAGCCAAGCACACCGCCTGACACAGCCGTGATGACGAACAGGGCCACGAGCATGTTGATCAATGTTGATTCTTTCTTTTTAGCCATAGCGATTACTTTTTAGAGGGTTTGACAACACCGAAAACTTTGGGCTTGAAGGCCTTGTTGATGAGCGGCGTGAAGGCGTTCATGATCAGGATGGCGAATGATACGCCTTCGGGGTAGGCGCCCCACAGACGGATCACCACGGTGATCAAGCCGATGCCGAAGCCAAACAAGATCTTGCCTCTGATGGTCATGGGCGAGGTTACCATGTCGGTGGCCATGAAGAAAGCGCCGAGGATGAGACCGCCATACACCAGATGGTACCAAGGGGCGATGTACATCTCGGGATTGATGAGATGGCAGATGCCCGTGAACACGAACACAGTGAGCAGGATACTCAGAGGTGTGGCGATGTCGATGACTTTGCGCGCGATGAGATAAATAGCGCCGATGAGCAGTGCGATGGCGCAAATTTCACCAAAAGCGCCGCCACGGTTGCCGAGCACCATGTCAACAAATTGCATGTGGTCGAGCGACGAGGCTCCTGACTCTTTCAGGAGTCCGAGTGGGGTGGGACCCGTGATGGCGTCAGTGAAAAAGCCATTTTCGAAGATGGGAGAGACCTGCGGCCAGGTGGTCATGGCAGTCGGGAACGACACGAGCATGAACACACGGCCTACCAAAGCCGGATTGAAGGGGTTCTTGCCCAAGCCACCAAAGGCCATCTTGCCGATGCCGATGGCGACGATGCTACCCACGATAGCCATCCAGATGGGAAGGTTGGCGGGCACGTTGAAGGCTAACAGCAAGCCAGTGAGTGCTGCGGAGCCGTCGTTGATGGTCAAGGGACCTTTGATGAGAAATTTCTGGATAAGCCATTCGGTCAGCATGCAGGTGGCTATCGTGACGATGGTCAGCCGCAAGGCATACCAACCGAAGTAATAAATTGCCACAAGCAAGGCAGGAACCAACGCAAGGATAACCCTGTACATGATCTTCCTCGTGTTCTCCGTCGAATGTACGTGTGGCGAGCCTGATATTGTGTAATTCATCGTTGAATTGTTTATTTGTTGAATTGTTATTCTTACTTCTATCTTCTTACTTCTGACTTCTTGCTCTAATGATTGCCCCGGTCTTAGCTTTGCCGTAGCGGATGTAATCCAGCAGCGGGATGTTCGCCGGGCAGGTGAACTCGCAGGAACCGCATTCGATGCAGTCCATGATGTGGTTCTTCTCCGTCTCCTCGAAGTTGTTCTGCTTGGCGATCTTGTGGAGCAGGAAGGGTTGCAGCCCCATAGGGCAGGCGATGGCGCAGCGGCCACAGCGGATGCAGTTGGTCTGGCGGCGATCCTGTGCTTCTCTAAGGGTCATCAGCAGGATGCCGGAGGTGCCTTTCATGGTGGGGAAGCTGGTGACTGACACGGACTTGCCCATCATCGGGCCACCGTTGATGACATCGGTGATGTCCTCTGGAAGTCCACCGGCAGCCTCGATGAGGAGGTCGGCGGGTACACCGAAACGACAGCGGAAGTTCGACGGTTTCTTGACGGATTTGCCAGTGACGGTGACGATACGCTCGATCAAGGGCTTGTTCTTCTGGACAGCCTCATAGATGGCGTAGGTGGAAGCCACGTTGACCACCACGCAACCCGTCTCAATGGGCAGCTTGCCTGACGGGACCTCGCGGCCCGTGATGGCCTTGATAATCTGTTTCTCACCGCCTTGCGGGTATTTGGTCTTGAGAGGCTGCACCTCGATGCCTTTGTAGAGGTCGGGATGCTCCTTGATGGTCTTGTCGAGCAGCTCGATGGCGGGCATCTTGTTGGTCTCGATGCCGATGATGCCTTTGTCAGTACCCACACCTTTCATCACGATCTTTACGCCGATAAGGAACTCTTGTGTCTTCTCTAAAAGGAGGCGATAGTCGCAGGTCAGGTAAGGTTCGCATTCCGCAGCGTTGATGATGACGTATTCGGCTTTTTTGCCTTCTGGCACCATCATTTTCACATGGGTGGGGAAGGTGGCGCCGCCCATGCCGACGATGCCGCATTCCTTTACCTTGTCGATGATGGCTTTGCCGTCTAATTTGATGTCGGTGATCAGCTCATCAGTATTAATGATGCCTGGAGCCCATTCGTCATTTTCCTCGCGGTCGATGAAGACGGCGGGTTTATAGTAGCCGGTGTGGTCCATCACCACATCCACTTTGGCGACGGTGCCGGTGGCGGGTGAGTGGACGTTGGCGGAGACGAAGCCTTTGGCTGTGCCGATGAGTTGTCCGGTCAGCACGCGGTCGCCCTTGTTGACGATGCATTCAGCCGGTGCGCCGAGGCACTGTCCCAACGGGACGATAATCTGCTTGGGCATCGGGAAGTCTTGTATGGGCTGGTCGGCTGAGAATTTGTTTTCTTCCGGATGGACGCCGCCCTTATGGAAAGTCTTTATGGGATTCATGCTGTAACGGTTTTTTCAAGTTCGACTTTAGGAGCTTCCTGTGTCTTGGGAGCTTCTGTTGGTTGTTCCTCTTTCGGCTTCCTTGGGGGGAAGTTGATGGCGTGGATGGAGCCGCGCGGGCACACTTCCACACACTTGCCGCAGGCTTTGCACTTGGCCGGGTCGATGTAGGCTAAGTTGCCTCGCATCTCGATGGCCTCGAAGGGGCAGGTCTTCAAGCACTTCTGGCAGCCGATGCAGCCCACAGTGCAGTTCTTGACGACGAGTGCTCCTTTGTCGGTGTTGGAGCAGCAGACATAGACACGGCGGTCTTTTTTGCCGCGTGGACGGATCTCGATGATGCCTCTCGGGCAGGTCTTGGCGCATACGCCGCAGCCCACGCATTTGTCGGGGTCAACGACGGGAAGCCCCGTGACCGGGTCGATGTGAAGCGCGCCGAAATTACATTTCTTCACGCAGTCGCCTAAGCCCATGCAGCCTTTGGAGCAGCCACCCTTGCCAGCATAGAGGGTGCTGGCGAAAGCACAGATGTCAGCGCCTTCGTAATGCACCTTGGCAGGGGAGTTCTGGCAGCTGCCGTTGCAGCGCACCACGGCAATCTTTGGCTCGAAAGCAGCAGCGGTGAGCCCTAAGACAGCGGCCACCTTGCCCATGTCGGTGCCAGGACAGGCCAGACCGTCAATGTTGCCTTTCTCAGCGGCTTGCTTCACACAAGCCTCAGCCAAGGCACGGCATCCGGCAAAGCCGCAGCCACCACAATTGGCACCAGGCAGACAGGCCTCAGCCTCGTCAATGAGCGGGTTTTCCTCGACCTTGAACCTTTGGGCAACGATGTAAAGCACCACGGCCAAAACGGCTCCGAGGATGCCGAGAACCAGTAATGAAATAAGTAAAGTGTTACTCATCAGTATTAAAATTTTGAGTTTGTCTTCAATTTTTAGAATTTGCAAAAGTACGAAATATCGTTTTTTTCTCAAAGAAAAAAACGATATTATTCAATGTTATACTCAAACCGTTTTCTCAGTTTGTCACGTTTAAAATACAGCACTATATAATAAGGTATCAACGCCGCAACGCTGATGAGTGCCGAAAGACCTTCGCCCAAACCAATGCCGAGGCAAGTGAAAAGTGCCGTCAACAACAAGATAATCGGGATGAGATAGGCTAAAACCGCAGCCTTGTTACCCTGCCCGATGGCCATAGTCACGTTGACTTTCTGCAACAATTTGAAATCCTTGTCTTTAGGTCGTGGCACGGTGAGGATTTTCTCGGACTGCTCGCCCATGCCACAGGCGCTTTTGGCATGACATGCCGCACAAGCACTCTGTGCCAATATCTTGATCTCTATTTCTTCGTCGGTAATTTTCGTGATGATTCCCTCATGGGAAACGGTTTCTTGATCGCTCATCTTTTTTTGTTGGCAAAGTTACATTTTTTTTATTTTTGCACATTATTATATTTATGCGATGTCAGAAGAAAAAAAGAAACAAGGCAAATTCGGACTGTGGTTCATAAAACGGTATGAGGCGTTGAGGGCTTGGTATCATCGGGATGACAACTTTTTGCGCAGGGTGCGTTTCCCAGGAACCAAGCTGCCTTTGCTTGATGTGTTGAGCGAGTTTATCAAACTCTTCACCAAGGGTCGTACCATTGACCGTGCCGCGGGCGTGGCGTTCAACTTCTTTGTGGCGCTTTTCCCATTGTTGCTCTTCTTCTTCACGCTGATTCCCTACATCCCGATTCCGCATCTCTACGAAAGGGTGATGATGCTTATCAAGGATTTCCTTATTCCATCGGGAACGCTTGATTATGTGACAGATACCATCGATGGCATTATGAATCAGCCTCACGAAGGCTTGCTCTCCATCAGTATTTTGCTCTGCTTGGTTTTCGGCTCCAGTGGCATCGTGGCTTTCTTCAACGGCTTCCGCAATGTGTATGCCAACTACGTGTCCGACAAGGGTTTGACTGTAAAGGGTTGGATCATTCAGCGTATTTTCGCTGTCCTTATGCTGATCATCATCGGAGCTTTGGTGGTGCTTTCCATCATGCTGATTTCTTTGGGTGGTATGGCCTTGAAGTGGTTGGTCACCAATGAGATTATTTCGGCGGGGAAATTTTTGTTTTACCTGTTTAGTATTTTGCGATGGATTATTGCCATCTTTGCACTTTGCTTCGGTATCTCAATCTTGTATTATTTTGGCAATGTGAGGTTTGACGAGCATTACCGCAAGGAGCTGAAACGGCCAACCCGCAAAGGGAAAAAATACCGCGAGTTCGTCATCTTCAGCCCTGGCACTATTTTGGCAACTTCTTTGTTTGTGCTTGGAACGGTGGGTTTCAACACTTATATCTCCAACTTCTCGCGCTACAATGTGCTTTACGGCTCCATCGGAACGCTGATCATCTTGCTGCTTTGGATTTGGATTGTCGCTATTCTGATTTTGACTGGAAACGATTTGAATTCTGGCATCCGCCGGAACGCTGACAAGTTGAGTGTGTCGGAGGACAACACCCGGAAGAGACAGATTGTGATTGACTCGCTGCGAAAGACCATCCAAAATCAGGAACAAGCCATTGAACGTCGGAACCAGAAAATAGAGAATTTGCGGAAAGATATTAAAGAGAAAGAGATCATAATCCAAGATTTGGAAGAGGGGAATAAGGATAGCTTGTTGATTATCAAGGCTTACGAGAGTTTTTTGGAGCAGGAGATGCGCAATGCCGATCAGGAGAATTTGGAGTTGGATTCCATGAGAGAACGGATTGCCTCCAACAACAAAGATTAGTCATTCGTCATGGGAATTGTAGCGCGTCAGAGCATCAAGGGAACGATAGCCACCTATATTGGGGTGGCGGTGGGTATCGTCACCACTTTTTTTATTCAGACGAAAGCCCTTGAGCCAGAGCAAATTGGCTTGATCGATGTGCTGCTGCAATGTTCTATCTTGCTTTCTGGTTTAGCGCAGTTGGGTACCAATTCCTCAGCCATGCGCTATTATCCGTTTTTCAAGGATGAAGAGCACCGTGACCATGGCTTTTTCGGTTGGACGCTGTTGGTGCCATTCATTGGATTTGTCGTTTTCCTACTGCTGTTTTTCCTTTTCAAAGGAAGCGTGGTGGAGTTTTTCTCGAAAGACTCGTCCATGTTTGGCAATTATGTGAATTTCGTCATCCCTCTGGCGTTTTTCTTGTTGTATATCTCTGTCTTTGAGACGAATAGCAATCTTTTGCTTCGTATAGTGCTGCCCAAGTTCATTCGTGAGGTGGGATTAAGAGTGGCTACTTTGGTGGTATATCTGCTTTACTTCTATAAAGTTATTGATTTTGACGGTGTTATCATCGGCTTCTGCGTGTTTTATGGGCTGGCCACTTTGATTAATATAGTTTACCTTTTTTCTTTGAAACGGGTGTCGTTCAAGATTGAATGGAAGTATGTCAAGCCGCAATTGAGGCGTGATTTCATGTTTTATACTTTGTTTATGATTACTGCGGCCTTGGCAGGTAATGTGATACCGATGTTGAGCAAGTTCTTCGTGGCGGGCCTGACGGGATTCCGTTTGGCGGGTATCTTTACTATTGCCACCAACATAGCGGCACTTGTCGAGATGCCTTATCGATCGTTGGGAGCCATATCGCGCCCACATATCTCTGAGGCAATGGCGAACCAAAATGTGGCTCGTGCCGACAGCCTGTGCAAAAATGTGGCACTTCATCAGTTCGTCGCTGGTTCATTTGTGTTTTTTTTGATTTGGACGAACATCGATTTTATTTTCAACTTGTTACCTAACGGTGATATCTACCGTTTGGGCAAATGGGCGGTACTATTGTTGTCGTTAGGCCGCTTGTTTTACTCTACCTTTGCGGTTGCCACCACAGCACTCAGCTATTCGAAATACTACTATTATTCGTTGCTGTTCACCATCTTTTTGGCTGGGATGTCGCTGTTGCTCAACAGTTGGCTGGTGCCGAAATATGACATTAACGGAGGTGCGGCTTCGTATGCTTTGTCGTATGCGGTATATACCGTGCTTTTGCTGGTGTTCATCCGTTGGAAAGTCGGGGTGTTGCCTCTTTCAGGTAAGATGTTTCCCGTTTTGGTGATCGTGTTGGTGTTGTTTGGCCTTAATTGGGCATGGGTTTCGTTATTGACGCCTTGGTTTGCCGAAATGTTCACGAAATCTGTTTACGGCCTCCTCATCGATGCCGTGCTGAAATCGCTGTTGTTTGTAACCATAGGTTTGACAGCGATTTATAAATTGAAGGTCTCACAATCTATCAACGATTTGATTGATAAAGTGATCAAACGCTGAATTATTTTTTGCTAATGGCGGAAAGAGCCTCTCTTAGTTGGGAGCTGCTGGTGCCTTGTGTGTAGGGGAAATAGATGATTTTCACTTCGGTTTCGGCAAAAATTTTCTCGTAACGGTTGAATCGCTCAGAGCCTTTGTAATCCGAACCGACAAACAGATAGTCGTATTTAACGATACCTTTCAAATAAACGTCGGAGTCTTCTTTTTCGGAGGGGATCACCTGATCCACATATTTGATGCTTCGGACAATTTCCATTCGTTCCTCAAAAGAGATAAAGGTGTCTTTTCCTTTGTGGGAGGCGTCTTTGTGAACACCGACTACCAGATAGTCGCAACACTGTTTGGCGCGTTTCAACAGGTTGAGATGCCCGATGTGGAACAGGTCGAAGGTGCCGCTTAAATAACCGATTTTCAGCTGGGGCTTGTTGTTCATCCTGCCGCTGTTCATTTTATATTGGTAGCTTTCGGTGCCGAATTGGTGTGGATTGTGCTGATAGCGTTCAAGCACACCTTTGTAAGTCTTTTCGTAATCGGGAATGAACAGGGATTGTTGAAGTTCCATTTTTTCGATGATGTCGCGGGCTAGGGCTTGGGTCTCCTCCAAATGATTTTCTCCTCCATTGAATCTTGTCCCTTTGATAGAACCGGGTGAAACATTTAGGATGCGGTTGTCGGTCCCAGCCATTTCAAGTTCGATGTTCAGGCTCTCTATGGCGTTGCACAAGGCGGCTTTGGTGGCGCTGTATGTGGCGAAAAGCGGGGAACTGACAAATCCAGCGATGCTGCCCATCACAGCACAACGGAATGGCTTTTGTTGTCTTATCCTTGGAAAGTAGAACCGTAAAATCTCCAATGGAGCTATGCTGTTGACTTTAAAACAGTTTTCTATCTCTTTGGGATGTATTTCCTCGAAAGGGGTGATCCTGCCGAACCCTGATGTGATGACAAGGGTGTCGATATCTTTATAGTTCTCCAAAAATGAATAGTCGGCATCCAGGAGGTTGACTTGAAGGAAACGGATGTTGTCGTATCCATCAATCAAGGGGTTGTGTTGTTTGTCAATAATTGTGACGACTTGGCAGACCTTCGTCAGTTCGAGCGCGATGGAAAGCCCGATGCCGTTGCTGCCACCGATGACCAATGATTCTTTCATAGCGTCTATGTGTATCGGATGCAAAGTTAGCAAAAAAGTTTCCATGACGTTTTTTTTCACTATTTTTGCCGTTGAAAAACACTTTTTATGAGCGATTACGATGGATTACGAGAGCGATATTCACCAGATGGCTCCCCATTAAGACTTCTCCAGGAGAAGATGATGGAGGAGGTGCTGTTTCTTGATGGTGTGTGCAAAGCAAATGGGTTGACGTATTTTCTCACAGGGGGTAGTGCCCTTGGCGCGGTACGACATCATGGCTTTATTCCATGGGATGATGACATGGACATCGCTCTGCCGAAAAAGGACTTTGACAAACTTGTGAAAATCCTCCATCAATTGAAATCCGACCGTTATGTGCTCCATGACAGACATACGGATTTTAACTACATCAATGGATTCCCAAAGTTCAGGGAGAAGGAGGGGAACCTATTAGGCGCGTTCCCGAAACGAGGGGCGCTATATCGGTACAAAGGTGTTGGTGTTGATATCTTTTGTGTGGAGGAAAACAGCTTTGTCCGGGCATTTGTCTGCGCCAAGATGCGGGTAGCCTTGCTGCATCTGCTGTACAAAATCAAGAACGACAGGCTTAGAAAAATCGTGACACGGGTGAATTGGGGCATCTATCAATGTCTGGTACCTCTAACATGGCCTTTGAATATCTTTCATAGAAAAGGGGAAATACACTATGGCCTCGGACAAGGCTTTTACAAGCACTATATGTGGGCGCCGGAGGTGTTCCCTGTTAAGTTGACCGATTTTGAGTCATCGCAGCTTCCCGTTCCGAACAATGCAGATGCCTTCTTGACCAATATTTATGGTAACTGGCGACAGGTGCCATCGGAAGAAGAGATCGCAAAGACAGTACACAATAGAGAATTGATTGTTGAATGACTATGAAAGCCCTTGCCTATCTAATATGTTACTGCATTTATCCATTTTCTTTCTTGTTGCCGAGGAACAGAAGAAAATGGGCTTTTGGGAGTTTCAAGGGTGCGTTTAACGACAATGCAAAATATTTGTTTCTTCATGTCTCGGAGCAGGTGAAGGAAGTGAATTGCGCTTGGCTGAGCACCAACAAAGCGACCATTCGCAGGGTTAGATTGTCAGGCCTGAAGGCTTATCATGTGCTCAGTCCCCAAGGCATTTGGTTTGCGCTGACATCGAAATATTGGTTCTATAACGCCTATAGTTCCGACATCATGTATTGTCTCTCGGGGAGGGCAGTCAAGGTGAACCTTTGGCATGGGTTGCCGTTGAAACGTATCGAGTTCGATATTGACTCGGGTCCGTTGGCCGATAGGTTCGTGAAAAAAAAATTCAAAGAGCGGTACTTTCATCCCGAGACTTTTCAACGGCCTGACTATGTGCTGTCATCCACAAGGCTGTTTTCTGAAATCTTTGCCCGATCGTTTCGCATTCCTATTGACCGTTGCCTTGAGTTTGGCTATCCCAGAAACGAGATTCTGACGTGGACAGAAGATGTCAGAGAGATGTTTGTTCGTCACCATGAGCCGGAAGTGACACAGCGGTTGATTGAACGTATCCAGCAAGGCTGCTACTCCCGGGTGTTCATCTATCTTCCCACATGGAGAGAGTCGCAACGTGACCTTTTTATCCAGCATTTCGATTTGGACCGACTTGATTCGCTGATGAAGGAGCAGGGATCTCTTTTGTTGTTGAAACCTCATGCCAACACCCCTGTCGATCCTTCCATTGTGGCACATCTTACCCGTGTGGAACTGCTTCCCGCTGACATGGATATTTATCCTGTGTTGCCATATACGGATGTGCTGATTACCGACTACTCTTCCGTGTTGTTCGATTATGCTTTGATGCCCCAAAAGGAGATAATAATTTATTTGTATGATTATCAGTTGTATAAGAAAGATAGAAACTTCACGTATCCAATAGAGGAGTTGACAATTGGGAGGCGGGTGTTCGATTTTGAGACATTGCTGTCGGCAATAAGGGAAAATGTTTGTTTGGAGGAGCAGGAACGTGTTGCTTATGTGGAGAAATGTTGGGGTATAGACATCTCACATGCCAGTACTCAGATTTCTGTTTTTTTCAGTAATCCTTTGCTGACGTAATGTCGGAATGATACCAGTACATTTCCTTTTTCAAGTTTTCCTTGTACGGCAAACATCAGCCATAACACCCCGGTGCCGCCCCATTTGATGAGCTCGCTGAAGAGCCGTGCCACATATTTTGTTTTTGAGACGGATATAGTGCGGATTCTTTCGCTCATTCCGATGCCGAGACCTAACTTGCGGATGTATTCCTTGGTGGTTCTGGAAGGTGGAATGACATGGTGGACCTCGATGTCGGGGAAATAATAGATGCGGTATCCCTGGCTTCGGAGGCGGTCGAAGAGGTCTTTTTCCTCGCCGCCCATGAGGTTTTTCTTGCTTCGTCCCAACTGGGTGTTGAAAAGGCCAACGGTCTCGAAACAGGCTCTTTTTATTCCCATGTTGGCGCCGATGGGATATTTCTTGCTGTCGAAAATCTTGACCTGATCACCTAAGTTGATGGCTGAGACCCATGAGTAATTCCACTTGGAAAGCCATTTCGGAGTTTCCCCGGCTTCAAATTCGGGCGTGATTTTTCCGCCAAAGGCATCGGCATCGGGATGATTTTCAAGGTTTTTGAGCAAGTTTTCAAGATAATTCTCCTGAATGAATGAGTCATCATCCAAAAAAAGTAACGTTTCGCCATGACTTTCCTTAATGCCTCTGTTTCTGGCGAAGGAAAGCCCTTGCTGGGTCTCCACAAAATAATGGAAACTCACCTCGGGATAGTCGTTTTGAAAGCGGAGACATTCCTGCTCGGTATGGTCGGTGGAGTTGTTGTTGATTAAAATAATTTCATAATCCTTTGTCGCACAGCTATTTTCGGCGATGCGTTGCAAGGCATCGTACAAATATTTCTCACGATTATATGTGCAAACAATGATGGAAATCATGGCTTGGCTTTTACAATGGCGAAGATGAAGCCTATGAGGATCAGAAGTGAGCTGATGAGTGCGATGACTTTGCCGGTTTTCCAGATGCTTGGCTCATAGCGCATCACGATTTCATGCTGTCCTGCGGGAATCAAGGCGGCGCGGAGAAGGTAGTTGGCGCGCAGTAATGGATGCTCTTGCCCGTCGATCCAGAGTTTCCAGCCATTGCTGGTCCATATTTCGGAGAAAACAGTTAGCTGATCTTTGTCGGCCTTGAAATTGTAAGTGAGTTGGTTGGGACGATATTCCGTGAGGGTGATTTCGCCGGTGTTGAGAGAGCTTGGCTTGAAATCTGACAGCTGCTGTTGGAAGTCCTTGTGGATGACAGCAGTATGCTGTAAGTCAGTGGATCCGAGGGCTTCAAACTCTTCGTCGGGGGTGTCAGTCCAACGAATGTCGTTAACAGTCCAGGCGTTGCCGTAAGCGCAAGGATTCATCAGTGGCTCGGAATTCGGGTCGTAAATGATGTATTTGGTGTTCAGCATGTTGAGCATCTTCTGTTGCTGCATCTGCACGTTGAACTCAGCATCGGTACTGATATTTTTGAAGATGGTGCTGAAGCGATGGATCTCTGGATTAAGGTATTGCGAGATGAGATCCTGGTAACGGCGTTGCTTGGCTCCGTGATAGCCGCCTACCGACTTGTGGAAGTAGGAGGTGCTGGCATCGTTGAACACGTCTTTCGTCAGGTTGAGCACACGGAAATCAGGGGTCTTGTCGGCTAAAATGGCTTTGTCGGCGGTAGAGGCTGTGAAAGGCTTGTCGGCGAGTTGCTTGTTGACGAAATTGTCGTTGTTGAGGTAACGTTTGTCGATGGTGAACATGTCGATGGCGACAAGTGCGCCGAGGATGATGAATGCCGGGGTGGCTTTCAGTTTGCCTTTGCCATAGAGGAAGATCGGGATGGCGGCCAAAATAATGAATATCAGGCTGCGGATGGCGTCTTTGCGGAAAATGGACACACGGACATCTTCGAGTTGTGTCGCAAAGGATTGATAGATAGCACCGTCCTTGCCTGATGCCATTTGTGAGAACTGCTGTGCCTCGCCTTGGCTGAGGAAGTTGAAAAACAGCTTGGGAGCGATGTAGAACAATAAGCAGAATCCAGCGGTGATGCCTAATGCGGTATAGAATTTCTTCAGGTTTTTCTTGAAATCATCGGGATTTTTCAGCAGTTCAGCCAATCCCAAGAAGCCCAACAAAGGCATACATACCTCGGCGATGACCAAAGTCATTGAAACCGCCCGGAACTTGTTGTAGCCAGGGATGTAGTCGATGAAGAAATCAGTAAACCACATGAGGTTTTTGCCCCAGCTGAGCAGAATTGACAGTGCCGTGGCGATTAAGAGCACCCATTTCAGTTTGCCTTTTACGGTTAGAGCTCCTAAGACAAAAAGGAATACGACGATGGCACCGACATAAACCGGGCCGCTGGTGCCGGGCTGGTCACCCCAGTAGGCATTGCTCTGTGCGATGCTGGAACGGAAACGGCTGTCGGCCTTGTCAAGGGCGGGATTGGTATTCCCGATATAGGCTGACGCGCCACCTTTAGCGTTGGGAATCAGCAAGCTCCAAGTCTCGCCTTGACCGTAACTCCATTGGGTGATGTAATCACGGTCGAGACCTTTGGTTTGGTTGTTTTGGTCTTGTGTCAGCACAGGTTTGCCGCGTGTGGTCTCTTTCCCGAATTCATAGTTGGCGTATAATGTTGTAAAACAGGTGAGTATGGCCAAAACAGCAGCCACGATCAGACAAGCGGAGGCTTTGATAAAATGAGGCGTTTTCTTGGCCCTGATGTCGTTGATGAGTTCCGCTACGAGATAGATGATGATGATCAGGGCGAGATAATAGGTGATTTGTAGATGATTGGCTTTGAGCTGCAAAGCCAAGGCGAAGGCGGTCAGGACGCTTCCCCAAAGATATTTGCCTTTGTAAGTGAGGATGACACCCGCAAGGACTGGCGCCATATAGGCCATGGCGATGGCTTTGGTGTTGTGGCCGGCTCCGATCACAATGAACAGGTAGGAGGTGAATCCGTATGCGATGGCTCCTATGGCGCTGAGACCTATGCCTACATCAAGCACTAACAGCAGGATGAAGAAACCCAACATCGAAATGAAAATACTGCCTAAGGGACTTGGCAATCCCAAAGAAAGAATCTGATGCACATAGTAGAACAGGTTGGTTTTGACTGGCGCGGTAATGTTCCAAGCGGGCATCCCACCGAACATGGAATTGGTCCAAAGAGTTTGCTCCCCCGTGCTTTCACGGTAGTCCACGATCTCTTTCGACATGCCTTTATACATCTCAATATCATGTTGTTTGAGCCGTTTGCCTTCAAGGATAGGTGAGCAATAGACCAATGTGATGACTGCAAAAAGCAAGATGCAGCCAAGAATACCGAACGCTTTTTTGTTCTTTTGAAAGAATGTTTTTTCCATTAGGATGAATGAGTTTGTGATTCGGCTGCGAATTTACGATATTTTTTAATAATTTTGCCTTCATATTATAAGGTGCGTCAATGAAAATTGCAATTGTAGGAACGGCTTATCCTTATCGAGGCGGTATTGCTGCCTTCAACGAGCGTTTGGCACGGCAATTTCAGGCGGAAGGCCATGAAGTGGATCTCTATACTTTCACGTTGCAGTATCCAAATTTTCTTTTTCCGGGAAAAACGCAATATGTGGAAGGGGCTGCGCCTGATGACCTGAAGATATACCGTTGCATCAATTCCGTGAATCCTATTAATTGGATTAAGGTGGGGAAGCGGATTAACAAGCAACATTACGATAGAGTGCTGTTTGCCTATTGGATGTCTTTTTTCGCACCGTGCTATGGCATTATCGCCCGGCGATTGAAAAACACAAAACGTATTGCGCTGGTACACAATATGATGCCACATGAGAAATCGTTGCTTGACAAATTATTCCCTCCTTTTTTTGTGAAGTCAATGGATGGCTTCGTGGCTTTGTCGAAGTCGGTATTGCATGATATTGAGATACTTGACAAGCGTGAAAAGCCTAAAGCATGGTCGCCGCATCCTGTCTATGACCATTACGGGGCGAGAGAGTCACGTGAAGTGGCGTTGGAGCATTTGGGGTTAGATACTCGTTATCGTTATATGCTTTTTTTTGGATTGGTGCGCGCTTACAAAGGACTGGATTGGCTCATTGAGGCTTTTGCGGATGAGCGTCTGCGTGCCTATCCAGTGAAGCTGCTTGTGGCAGGTGAGTTCTATGATGCTAAAGAACCGTACCTCAATGAAATCAAGTCACTTGGCTTGGAGAAATGTGTCATCATCCACGACAAGTTCATTCCTGATGACCAAGTGAAAGACTATTTCAATGCAGCGGATATTGTGGTGCAACCCTACAAATCGGCCACCCAAAGCGGTGTGACGCAGATCGCCTATCATTTTGAAAAGCCCATGTTGGTGACGAATGTAGGTGGTCTCGACGAGATTGTCCCTGACGGCAAGGTGGGCTACGCTGTGAGTCCTGATGTGCATAGCATTGCTGATGCGCTTGTTGACTTCTCTGACCATGACAGAAGTGAGGAGTTTGTGCGTAACTTGTTGATAGAGAAAGAAAAGTTTTCTTGGAATAAACTGACCAATGTCATATTAAACTTGAAATGAAAAAGATCATATCACTATTTACTAAGATATTTCCCCGTCAATTCCTGATTCGGTGCAGCTACGTCTTCAGTTTTTTGATCAAGCCGTTTTATTGGGGAAACAAGGTGGAATGTCCGGTTTGTGGCAGACATTTCCGGAAGTTTTTGCCTTACGGTTACGGTCATGCTGTGGATAACCGAATGTGTCCCAACTGTTTGTCTTTGGAACGTCACCGCCTGTTGTGGCTTTATTTGAAAGAGAAGACGGATTTCTTCACAGCTCCGTTGAAGGTCTTGCATTTTGCGCCGGAGCAGCCTTTTTTGAAGCGTTTCCGTGCCTTGAAAAACCTTGATTACACTACCGCAGACCTTGATTCGCCCATCGCCGACCTTCATCTCGACGTGACGGCAATCGACCAGCCTTCGGATACTTATGATGTGGTGATCTGCAACCATGTGCTGGAGCATGTGAGTGATGCCAATAAGGCTTTTAAGGAGATCCAACGTATCTTGAAGCCTGGCGGCTGGGCCATATTGCTGGTTCCTATTAATCCCGATGTTGACACTTTCGAGGATCCGTCTGTCACTGACCCGAAGGAGCGAGAACGTTTGTTTGGCCAATATGACCATGTGCGGCAGTTTGGCCGCGACTACGCTGATGTGTTGCGTAAAGCTGGTTTTAAGGTAGTTGAGGATAGACTTTATTACGAGCTTCCGGAGGAGCAACGCCAACGGATGCGACTTGCTCGAAGAGGGGAGGAGATTATTTATAGATGTGAGGCTAACCTAACTTAGGGCAACGTCCTGGGAACAAAAAAACAGAAGGCGACACCGTCATGGGTCGCCTTCTGCCATACCTTAAATAAGAAATAGAAACGGCTTCTAATATCTTTATTTTAGTATTCGTCAGAAACTGTGAGTTTCTTTCTGCCTTTGGCTCTTCTGCGAGCTAAGACCTTGCGGCCGTTGGCAGTTGACATTCTCTCTCTGAAACCATGTTTGTTTCTGCGCTTTCTGTTCGATGGTTGATAAGTGCGTTTCATTTTCGTATATGTATTTAATTCCTAATCCTTCAATTCGGGCTGCAAAAATACAAAATATTTTGTTTGACGCAATCTTTTTTTTCGTTTTTTTTATCTATGCTACATCATTCAGGAAATAACCTCTTTCACAGGAATGTTTTTCAAAGTCTCAACCACGAACTCCCAGAACGGGGTGACGCTTTCGATGAGCAGGGCCTCGTCGGGTGAATGTGGGTGTACCAAGGTCGGGCCGAAGCTTACCATATCCCAATGCGGGTATTTGGAACCAAGGATACCGCATTCCAAACCGGCGTGGATGACCATTACTTTGGGCTCCTTGCCGAATTTTTCCTTGTAAACAGCCTTCATCGTGTTGAGGATGGGGGAGTCGGGGTTCGGTTTCCAGCCTGGATAGTCACCGGTGGAGTAGGCCTCAGCGCCGTTGTCGGTGAGGTTCTTGCGGATCTGCTCGGCCAGCTTGTCCTTGTCGGCATCGACGAGGCTACGGGTGAGTGAAGCGCTCACGATCTTGCCGTTTTCCATCTTGATGGTGGCGAGGTTCGACGAGGTCTCGGTGGTGCCTTCAAAGTCTTTCGACATGGCGATCACACCGTTGGGGTATTTGGCGATGGCGCAGAACAGATTGTCCTGAGTGGCGAGGTCGATGACTTGTTTGGGCATCTCGGCAGGTTCGCAGAGGATGGCCATTTCTGGCTCGATGCCTTCAAACTCTTCTTTCACGATGGCTTCATATTCCTTGGCGTATGCCTCGAACTCGGCTTTTTTGCCTTCGGGGACGACCACGATGGCCATAGCTTCTCTTGGGATGGCGTTGCGGAGGCTGCCGCCGTCAATGCAAGCCATGCGGAGGCCGTATTTCTCAGCAGCCATCAGCATCATGGTGTTGAGCACTTTGTTGGCGTTGGCGCGGCCTAAGTTGATGTCCATGCCGGAGTGTCCACCTTTGAGACCTTTCACGAAGAGTTTGTAGGCGATCATGCCAGCGGGCACATCTTCATACTTAGGAGTCCAAGTGCCGATGTTGTCAACGCCGCCGGCGCAGCCCACGTAGAGTTCGCCTTCGGTCTCGGAGTCCATGTTGAGCAGGATGTCGCCTTGCAACACGCCGGGTTTCAGCAGGTTGGCGCCGGTCATGCCGGTCTCTTCATCGATGGTGAAGAGGGCTTCGACGGGACCGTGCTCGATGTCAGTAGCTTCGAGTACCGCCATGGCTGCTGCTGCGCCCAGACCGTCGTCAGCGCCGAGGGTGGTGCCGTTGGCTTTCACCCAGCCGTCCTCGATGTGGGTCTCGATGGGGTCATTTTCAAAATCATGCGGGTTGCCGTCGTTCTTCTGCGGCACCATGTCGAGGTGGGCTTGCAGGATAACACCCTTGCGGTTCTCCATGCCAGGCGTGGCGGGTTTGCGCATAATCACGTTGCCGCAGTCATCGACCATAGTCTCCAGACCGTGGTCCTCGCCCCATTGCTTCATGAAGGCGATCACTTTGGCTTCTTTCTTCGATGGACGCGGGATTTGCGTCAGGCTGTAAAAGTTTCTCCAGATGCCGTTAGGCTGTAAATCTTTAATGCTTGTCATAGGCTTTATTATTTTAGATGATTGATTTTGTTTGATAGAATCGGCTAAAATACGAAAAAAACACGGATGAATTGAAAAAACGCATCAATTTCTTATGAAAAAACATTATCTTTGCGCTATAAATCATAATGACCGACCGCCATGAGCAAGCAGACCTTGATGATGATACAGCTGATAGCCGAGTACTTCAAGACACAGCCGGTGTTGAAGGCTTGGCTGTTTGGCTCGTATGCCAGAGGGGAGCAGCGTCCAGACAGCGATGTGGATATTCTCGTGGTTTTCGACCAAGAAACTGGAAAAGGTGTGAGTTTGTTGAAACATATCGGCATCGCCTTGGATTTAGAAGAATTGTTGGGTAAAAAAGTCGATCTGATTACTGACGGCACCTTGCTGCCTTTTGTCAGGGAATCCGCTGAAAAAGACAAGGTTTTGATCTATGAGAGAGCAAGTTAAAGACATAGCAAGGCTTCTCCATATTCTTGAGAGTATCGACAATATTTATGAATTTGCCGAGAGGAAAACCTTTGAGCAGATGGAAGCCGATCACATCACGCCGTGGCATGACGGGGGACGCACCATTGCTGAGAACTGCCAGATGCTTTGTCGCGAGTGTAATCGTCGCAAGAGCGGGAAATAGTATTGAATGAATAGGTGTCTTTCAAGTAGAATTATCCAATCGACTGCAAATCAGTGAGTTTCTTGTAAACTCCATTCAAAGCAATCAACTCATCGTGTGTTCCCCGCTCGATGATTTGTCCCTTCTGCATGACCACGATCTCGTCGGCGTGCTGGATGGTGGAGAGACGGTGGGCGATGACGATGGAGGTGCGTTGGCTCATCACTTTCGACAAAGCGTCTTGCACCAAACGCTCACTTTCGGTATCCAATGAGGAGGTGGCCTCGTCTAATATTAAAATAGGTGGGTTTTTCAGCACGGCACGGGCGATGCTAATACGTTGCCGCTGCCCGCCGCTGAGGTTCATGCCTCGGTCACCGATGTTGGTATCGTAACCGTGCTCCATCTCCATGATGAAATCATGGGCATTGGCAACCTTGGCAGCCACGATGACAGCTTCTTTCGACACATTCTCCATCCCAAAGGCGATGTTGTTGAACACCGTGTCGTTAAACAAAATGCTCTCTTGGGTGACGATGCCCATCAAGCCCCGCAAATCGCTGATTTTGTAGTCTCTAATATCATGCCCGTCAATTAAAATGCTGCCTTCGCAAACATCGTAGAAGCGGGGGAGCAGGTCGGCCAATGTCGATTTCCCACCGCCGCTCTCGCCAACGAGCGCGATGATTTTCCCCTTGGGAATTTGCAGGTCGATGTCTTTCAACACATCGTCTTTTTCATAATGGAAGCTGACATTCTGATAGCAAATCTTTTCTTTGAAGTCTTTGATCTCCAGGGCGTTGTCTTTCTCTATAATCACCTCGTCCTCATCCATGAACTCAAAGATGCGGTCTGCGGAGGCAATGCCTTTCTTGATGTTGAAATATCCCTGCGCAAACGACTTGATAGGGGAGATGATCTGCGAAAAAACAATGATATAGCTGATGAATCCGGCGGCACTTAGACTGCTGTTTCCGCCGAGTATCATGTTACCGCCAAACCATAACACGATGATTACCACAATGGCACTTAGGAACTCACTCATGGGTGAGCTCATGTCGCGTTTGCGGTGTACGCCGAGCAGCGATTTGGAATACTTCTCGTTCTGCTCACCAAACTTCTTTCTGAGATACCCTATGGCATTGAATCCTTTGATGATGCGCAGCCCGGAGATTGACTCCTCGATGGTAGCGGTGATGCCAGCCAGTCGGTTCTGGGTGTCCTTCGATTCCTTTTTCAACACCTTGCCGATTCGCCCGATGACAAGTCCTGCAATGGGTAGTAAAATAAGCACAAACAGGGTGAGTTTTGCGCTCTGACTCAGTAGGAAGGCAAAGTAGAAAATGATGGTCAGCGGATCCTTGATGAGCGACTCAATCCAGTTTAGGATGGAGACCTCAACTTCCTGCACGTCATTGGTGATGCGCGACATCACATCGCCTTTTTTCTGCTTGCTATAGAAAGATAGCGGTAATATTAAAATCTTGTTGTACAGGTCTTTGCGCAAATCTTTGATGGTTCCCACGCGCACTTTGGCCATGGTGTAGTAGGCAAAGAAACGCCCGATGTTACGGAAGAGGAAAGCGACAAGCATCACTACGCAGATAAACACCAAGGCATAGCGATGACCGTTTTCCACGATGAGGTTGCTCATCACGTAGTTGAGGTAACTCATCAGGTAGTCGGAAGTGAGGGCAAACTCGGGTTTGACCACTGCCTCCACAACCTCAGTCTGAAAGAGCAGGTTCAGCAACGGAACCAGCAGGGCGAAAGAGAATAATGAAAAAAAGATGGTGACCAGGTTGAAGAACAAATTCAGCAGCAGCGAGAACCAATAGGGTTTCACATAGCCGAGAATCCGTTTGAACGACCTGCTTTTCTTCATCTGTTGAGTTTTAATATTCTTGCTTCTTACTCCTGGCTTCTGACTTCTTAACTAATAATTGTATCCCGTGTAATTCTCTGGTGTGATGGTCATCAGTTCCATCTTGATTTCCTTGCTGACGGGCAGACCTTTGATGAACTCGTCAATGGTCTCCTTGTCGATGTGCTTATTGGTCCTTGTGAGTCCTTTCAGTAACTCGTAGGCGCCTTCAATCTCCTCGCGGCGCAATATCGTCTGGATGGCTTCGGCCACCACAGCATAGTTCTGTTGGAGGTCTTGGCGTATCTTGTCCTCGTTGAGCAACAACTTGTCCAAGCCTTTCATCAGCGACTTCAGGGCAATCAAGGTATGAGCGATCGGCACACCGATGTTGCGGGTGACGGTGGAGTCGGTGAGGTCGCGCTGCAAGCGGCTGATGGGCAGTTTGGCGCTGAGGAAAGTGAGGATGGCGTTGGCCATACCGAGGTTGCCTTCTGCGTTCTCGAAGTCGATGGGATTTACCTTATGCGGCATGGCCGACGAGCCGACTTCGCCCGCCTTGATCTTCTGCTTGAAGTATTCCATCGAGACGTACATCCAGATGTCGCGCGACAGGTCGATCAGGATGGTGTTGACGCGGCGCAAGGCATCGAAATAGGCGGCCATATAGTCGTAATGCTCGATTTGTGTGGTGGTTTGCTGGCGTTTCAGCTTGAGACTTTTCTCCACGAATTGTTTGGCGAAAGCCGGCCAGTCAATGTCGGGATAGGCCACTTTGTGGGCGTTCATATTGCCCGTGGCACCACCGAACTTGGCTGTGAAGGGCACGCTGTTGAGCATCTGGAGCTGGTCTCTGAGTCGTTCCACATAAACATAGATTTCCTTCCCGAGGTGGGTGGGACTGGCGGGTTGGCCGTGGGTGCGGGCGAGCATCGGGATGTCGCGCCATTCCTTGGCCATGCCTTTCAGCTTGTCGATGACCTCCTCGATGGCGGGCTTCACCACCAACTTGTGGGCTTCCATCATGGAGAGCGGCACGGCGGTGTTGTTGATGTCTTGTGAGGTCAGACCGAAATGAAGGAACTCTTTCCATTTCTCGAGTCCCATCTCGTCAAACTGGCGTTTCAGGAAATATTCCACCGCCTTCACGTCGTGGTTGGTGGTCTTCTCGATTTCTTTGATTTCCTCAGCGTCTTCGGTTTGGAACTCCTCGTAGATGGCGCGGAGGTCTTCAAAATCACCCTCGAAGTCTTCCAACTGGGGCAACGGGATTTCGCAAAGGGCGATGAAATACTCCACCTCGACCATCACGCGGTAACGGATCAGGGCAAATTCGGAGAAGAAATCATTCAGTTCGACGGTCTTGGAATGGTAACGCCCGTCAATAGGTGATATGGCTTTTAAAGGATTGAAACTCATAGTTTTAAAACTGGGTTACTACTATGATGACCAAGACTAATATCACGAAAGAGAGTAATGAAAGAATGTTAAAGCATCTTGCGTGAAGATTCTCTCGGCTACTTAATTTCGGGAAAAGCTTGGTGCGATAGGCGATGAGTGCTGAAATACCGTAAAGGAGTATAAAATAAAATAATATAGATAATACACCATAGGCTATATTCCAAGATAATCCATATTCTATTATTGGATAAATCATCGAGAAACATACGATGGTGCCGTAAACCAACAAAAAGTGGAGAAAAGCCCCTTTCTCTCTGCTGAATATGGGAATGTCCCAAATCTTTTTCGGATTGTTCATAGTGATAATTTTTTGCTTTTATCCCATCGAGGCGTTTATTATCTTGTCCATCGTTGCCCAGGGCAACGCCCTGGGCTGATGGCTTCTGGCCTTTCAGGCCGTTTATTTTTCGATGAGCTTGTCATTTGAACCCAAGACATTGATAATCTTGTGTTCGTAGAGTTTCTTCATGCTGTCGCGGGCAGGACCGAGGTATTTGCGCGGGTCGAACTCGGCGGGTTTCTCGGCGAAGGTCTTGCGGATGGCGGCGGTCATGGCCAGACGACTGTCGGAGTCGATGTTGATCTTGCAGACAGCGCTCTTGGCGGCCTTGCGGAGCTGTTCCTCGGGGATGCCGACAGCGGCTTTCAAGCAACCGCCATTGGCGTTGATGGTATCCACCTCGTCTTGCGGCACTGATGACGAGCCATGAAGCACGATGGGGAAGCCGGGCAGTTTCTTCTCAATAGCTTCGAGTACGTCGAAAGCCAACGGAGGAGGAACCAAGCGACCAGTAGCTGGATCAACGGTGCATTGCTCAGGAGTGAACTTGTAGGCGCCGTGCGAGGTGCCAATCGAAATGGCTAAGCTATCCACGCCAGTCTTGGTGACGAAATCGATGACTTCCTCGGGCTTGGTGTAATGGCTTTCTTCGGCAGCCACTTCATCTTCAACACCCGCTAATACACCGAGTTCACCTTCAACAGTGACATCAAATTGATGGGCATATTCCACGACCTTCTTGGTGACGGCCACGTTCTCGTCGTAGGGCAGGGCGGAGCCGTCGATCATCACGGACGAGAAACCCATGTCGATGCACGATTTGCACAGCTCGAAGCTGTCGCCGTGGTCGAGGTGAAGCACAATCTCAGGATGGGCGCAGCCCAATTCCTTGGCATATTCCACTGCCCCCTGGGCCATGTAGCGCAGCAGGGTCTGGTTGGCGTAGTTGCGTGCGCCTTTCGACACTTGCAGGATGACGGGTGATTTGGTTTCCACAGCGGCCATGATGATGGCTTGCAGCTGTTCCATGTTGTTGAAGTTGAATGCTGGGATGGCATAGCCGCCATCGACTGCCTTGGCGAACATCGCTCTGGTGTTCACAAGGCCTAATTCTTTGTAGCTGATCATATTGTTGTAGGTTTTGAATTAATATTTCGTTAATAGTCGTCTAAAAATTTGGTCAACTGCGAGCAGCTCCTTTTCCACGCAGCAAATTTACACAAAAATTGTTTTTTGCTTGTATATTTATTTTAGTTTTGTATCTTTGCGGAAAAATGATGCTGCTATTTTTGCGGTAGTAGTCTTTAAAACCAATACATCATGGGAATATTCAAGAAATTCACAGAGCAGCGCACCGATGGAATCACCTATGACGGTCAGGGGATGGAGCGAGTGGGCATTATCGACAATGTGTTTCATAACCTGGAGGCCGGAGTTCTGCTGTTGAGGCATCCTTACGACAACCTCTCGACACGCGCCAAAGTCACCGTGCAGGATGGTCAGGAGATGGTGTTTTACAACGAGGGACTCTATTCCGAGACCTTTACACCCGGACCTCATCAGCTGTCAACCAACAATGTGCCATTTCTGCAAAAGTTGGTTAACCTGCCGACTGGTGGAACGAGTGCTTTTAAGACAACTTTGTTCGTCATCAACACCACACGTCAGCGTCTCGCTGGCGATGACGGCGGTTGGGGAGTTGGCCTCACTGTGAGGGACTATACCTTTGGCGACGAGGGTGTCACCATCAAGATTGGCTCCTACGGAAGCTACGAGTTCCGCATCTGTAATTCTCGCGCGTTCATACAGGAGTACTCAGGCACCCTGCATGAGATTACGCTCACCGACTTCTGCGACAAGTTCACATCGGCCGTGGCACAGCGTGTCAAGCCGCTTCTGTCGCAGTATTTCAGCAAGCAGCGTGTCTCAGTCACCGAGGTGAACAACTACCTTACCGATGTGTCTGACTTCGTGAAGGTGCAACTCAACGATTACTTTGTCAAATATGGCATCGAGCTTACCGAGTTCGACGTGGAAGCCATCAATCCCGATGAGGATGACGAGCAATATCAACGCATCATCGCCGCCCAGACAGCAGGTTCGGAGATGGACTTTGAGTCGAGGGCGAGAGCAAGGGCACGTGCCCGCGAGGGTTACACCTATCAGCAGGAGCGTCAGTTCGACGTCATGCAGAATGCCGCACAGAACGAAGGCTCAGCTGGCCAGATGATGGGCATGGGCATGGGTCTCGGCTTGGGCTTCGGCGTGGGAGGCGCCTTCGGACAGCAGATGGGAGGTATAGCTAACCAAGCCATGCAGGCACAGCCTGTGTATAACCAACAAGGTTCAATGCCGCCACCTCCACCACCGCAAGTGCAATACTACGTGTTTGTGAACAACGCACAACAAGGTCCTTATCCGATGCCTACCTTGCAACAAATGGTACAGCAAGGTACGCTGACGAAGCAGACTTTGGTTTGGAAGGCTGGTATGGCACAGTGGGCCGCAGCTCAGGATTGTCCTGATTTGGCCGCGTTGTTTGCACCTCCACCTCCACCAGTGCCTCCGATGCCGCCAACACCTCCAGCGATGTAAAATTATAAAACGGAAACAAAAATAGTTATGGCAACAAAAAACATTTCAAGACTGACAAGCATAGTTTTGCCAGCGATGGTCTATGTCGTGACAATAGCCTTGTTTTTCATCATAGTGCAAGGTGAAAAGTCGCCAATCTTTTGGATCAACCTCTGTTACACGCTGTTCCTCGAGACAGCTTTCTTTGGATGGATCACTTGGGTCAGGAAAGAGGACACTAACGAGGTGTCGCCCTTGCTGAGTGTGATAATAGGCACATACGGCCTGTATTATGTCATCGCCGGTGTGGTAGTGATGGTGCTGTTCTCCATCCTTCATCTTATATGGCCTGACTGTACATCCCTTATCTGGTGGTATGTGGCAGCGTTGTTGGTAATCACCGTTTTGTGGATGATTCCCGCTGTCTTCATGACACACGCCGACTCGACCCATCACCAACAAATCAAGAACTTGCAGATGAACACTGCTGATGTCAGAAGCCTTTCGACGCAGATGAAAAGTGTCTTAAACAGTGCGACAAACCTCACCAGCAGCCAGAAGATAAGGCTTCAACAAGAGATTGACTCCATATCGCCGGCACGCATTAATGACAACAATTTCATGATAATCAAGAAATTCATCGAGGCTATCCCGAATGGCGAATACGACTATCTGATAAACGAAATAAAGAACATTAAATCTTCATTGTAATGGCAGTACTTAAAATCTATAAATGTAAGGAATGTACTCGCCCGTTGTCGATGGCCTCGATAGTGGGTGGCGTAGTAACTTGTACGAAATGCGGTACCGAGAACAAGATTGAACAGGAAAAACCGCAGGTGGTCAACCCGTTGACTTTCACTAAGTCGATGGCAAACGAATACATCGACGTATTCAAGCAGCAGACCGAGGAGAACCCCAAGGATACCAACGCCCTCTATGCGATGGGTCTTGTCTATTTGGGTCTAAAGAACTACGAGCTTGCCCAGCGCAACTTCAAGATGGCCGTTGACCAGACGCCTCACGATCCAGACCCTTATTATTATTATGCCTTGTCGCTCTTCGAGGGACACAATCCCAAGCACATCGACCCGCATGTGGCCGACCGCATTGAGGAATGGCTGCACACCGCATCCAACAGGCTTGAGAAACGCAAATACTTGATTCTCCTTATGGTGTTGCGCCAGTGCGCATATGTCAGCAATGGCTTGCAGTTCAAGGGCGAATCACCGCTTGAGTTGATGGACAAGATTCACAGCATGGCAGCCGAGCAGGACGATGTGAGCGAGATTCGCGAGCACGTTAAGATCACCGATAGCCAGGCATTGCAATGGCTTGACGAGATACAGCGGGGCGAGAGAAAACAAGAATCGGATGACGTACGTGCCGACCGCTATTACGATAAACAATATTTCTATAGCGGACCTGTCCCCGCCAACCGCGTGAACAGCGATACTCAACTCTCCAAGCCCGATGACCTTCAATACAGTATAGGCCGCCTCATCGACGAGAACGTCCGTAAGGACTTCTTCGACTATATGTATGAGCCGGTAAAGCCAGGCAGGTTGACAAAGCCTATCTTCCCGATAGGATACATCATCAAGCATGTCATCCTTGGTCCAGTGATAGCCTTTGTGATGTTTCTCATCATGCTCCTGATAGGTTGGGGTCTTGTCGATCACGACGCACCCTCGAAAAAGACCGTCGAGCAAATTTACAAGGAGAAGTATGAGCCAAAGACCGACAACACCAAGAAAGGCAATACTAACAAGAATCAGCCAAAGAAACCCACCGCTGCCGAGAAAAAGGAAAAGATGCAACAAATATACAACGACAGCGTCGAGGAAATGCGCAAAGACAGCATTTTTAGAGCCAATACATACGTTTGGATCTATGAGGTAGCCAAGGTGGATAGCGTTGGCGAAGTTACTGGCAAAACGGAAAAGCTCTATTTCAAGACCCCTACCGAAGAGCAGATGGCCAATGTGGTAGAGTATGGCGGTGTGGACAAGTCGTGGAAGTCGATAGTGGCTCTCATCTTGGTGCTCTTGCCAATAGTAATCGCAATCATAAAGATTATCATTGAGATTGCCGAGACGAAACACTACAGTGAATATGTTGACAAGGAGAACCGGAAACGCTCTGATGAATACCGCCATGCCTTGCACATGTTCAATGAAGGACGCCCATCTATAGACGACTACATTTCTTTCTGCAAGCATTACCTCAGCAAGGAGAGCCCTGTGTTGCCTTATACTGGCGACCCCGTCAGCAAGGCACTGCGCGACAACCACATCGACGAACTCGACATGCGCGGCAAGATACTTTTCGTCAACTATTTCGACGATACCGATGCCGATGGCAACTACTCAGAAAAACCAGAGGATGTCTTCGAACGCATCTATTACGTTATTGCCATACCGCAAACCGATAAGCTTACGTTGCTGTACAACTATTGGGAAACCAGACACAACAATATCACCAGTTGCGATGCCGAGAGCATATACTACAAGAACATACTTGGTGTGTCGAAGAAAGGCAGTACCATCGTGATAGAGAAGGTCGGTGGAACCACTTCGTCAATAATATTGCCTCCTGAAGGAGAACCCTCGATTTGCTCATATCAGAACGAGTTCCCGGAATACATAACTTATAGCAACACCCGCACCAGCGACCCGCAGGTCTTCTTTGACGCACTGGATGCGTTAGTGGCTTCTAACAAGTAATTCCAGCATAGGAAGTCTTATTGTGCGGTAAAGCTAAATGCTTGCGTTGATGCCGACGAGCTTCCACCGAGGTAGAGCCCGTGGAATGCTGTTGTCGGGTTGGAAGGTACCTGGTCACCGTATTTCACATAATAGGTGCTGCCGTGTTCCATGCCTGTCGCCGTGATGAGGGCGAGGTTGCTGTTGCAGTTGGCTTCGAAGCTGAACGTCACCATATTGGTGCCACCCGAGCCGTTAGTGTTCGATAGTGTATAGTACCTTCCCGTCTGGAAGCTGTAGCTGCTGGTGTGGAAGTAGTAGCCTTGTACTGCGCCGCTGATGGTGTTTCCTCCGCCACCGCCAGGCCAGCCGCCTCCTTGTGAGCCGCCCGCGCTGATGCCGATGCCAGTACCCGTAATTCGGATGTAACTGTTGTTGTCGCAGTCGAAGCCTTCTTCGGGACCGCCTTTTGTGGTGTAAGCGAAAACGACTCCGTTGCCAATGGTGATGGCACCAGCCGTTCCGGCATTAGAGTCGATGGCGTCGTTGCCATTGCTGAAACACACCGTGACACCACCGTTGAAGAAGATCTTGCCTTTTGAGTTGATGCAGTCATCGTAGCATTTGAAGTAGTGTTGCCCACCTTCAATGTTGATTTGTGTCTTTGACTCCAAGCCTTCGGCACCGTTTTTTGTGGTTGTGACGGTTGTGGTGCCGCCGTAAATGGTTGCTATGCCACCCACTTTGATGCCTTTTGCCGAGCCACTTGCCGATGAGCCACCACCGGGACCAGGAGGCCAGCCGCCACCGCCACCCGAGCTTACCTGCGCTCCTGTCGTGGAGATGGTGAGGGTGGGACCAGTGCCATCGCTGTTGCCTTGTGTGTAAGTGCCTGTATAGGTGTTGTCAGTCTTGGTCCCCACCTTGATGCCTTTGCCGCCTTTGCCAGTGCTGCTGAGGGTGATGTTGCCACTCAGTATCTGCATGTTGCTTTCGGCGCGGAGGCAGGAACTGGAATAGGTATCGGTGCCGGATGTGGCTGTGTAGGTGGCTCCGTCACCGTGGGTCTCGATATTGATGGTGTTGTTGCCGCTTATTGTCATGTTGCCGACACATGAGATGCCCTTGCCACCTTGGTTGGAGGTCGGAAGGTTGATTGTGATGTCGCCACCGCTGATGGTGATGTTGGCATCGCCCTTGATGGCGGTGCAGTATGACGGGTCATAGTTCTCCACCACAGTGGAACCGCTCGAATGTATGTTTATGGTACCACCACTGATGGTGATGTCACGATCGCACTTGATGCCTTTGGAGATGTTGCCAGAATGGTTGATGCCGATGCTTCCTCCGTTGATGAAAAGGAGACTGTCGGCCTTGATACCCTTGGCATCTATGCCTGTGCAGGTGATGTCGAGGTAACCGTCATTCATGGTGAAGATGCCCGAGACCTTAATTCCTCTGGCTCCCTCGGCTAAAGTGTTGAGTGTGAGGCTTCCTCCGTAGATGTTGACGTTGCCGGAGATGTCGAGAGCATCGGAACCCGCTGCGGGTATATTGACCGTCCCGCCGTTCCAAACTAGGTCACTGTTGCCATGTATGCCGTCACTGTCGGTTTCTAAAATGTTGATTTCTCCTGAGTTGACGGTCAAGACACCATCCGCATTGATGCCGTGCTTGGCGTTGCCAGTCACTTGCAGTGTGCCGCTTCCGTTTATTGTGAGATTGCCCGTTGTTTGGAAAGCTGCCTTGCTGTCGCTATTTGCGTTGTCTGCCAAAATAGAGGTGCCTTCAAGCGTCAAAATGACGTTGTTTTCTGTGGCGAGATTGATGGCTGCTGTGCTATTAGAAGTCAAACTCAAATTATTGAGCGTCAGATTGTAAGCTGCATTGCTGTAAATGGTCAGCGAACCGTTTGAAGAATTGCCTGTGACAAAATAGCTGATGTTGGCTTTGGTTGAATTCACCGTGACATCAGCACCGTTATTGCTGACGCTGACACCGTCGCCAACGTATGGATTGGAAATAGAGGCAGAATTGCCATTGTAGGTAATCGTCACGGCATCGCCGGGTTGCGGCGCTTCTTGAAATACAAATGTGATGCTGTCAAAAGCGGTGACAGGGAAGGAGTTGACACCATTGTTTGTATTAATGAAAAGCGATGAAGGGTTGTTGCCCTGGAAACTCATGTTTTCAATATCGTTCACATTGTTCTGATACACCACTTGGCCCGACTGGTGTAAGCTAATATAATACTCCTGGGCATGAAGGCCAATGCAACCCATCACGAGGACTATGAGGAATGCGATTTTTTTCATAGCTTCATCAATTTAAGGATTTGACCATCAATATGGAGGAGATACATGCCGGGAACCATACCGCTGATATCAACCAACATGCCTTCGGTAGCCATGAAAGATTTTATTAAACGACCATCGAGAGCGTAAATATGCGCCAAACAACTGCTTTTCAAGTTCTTGATCAAGAAGCCGTTTCTTGATGGATTGGGGAGAATAAGCGGGTTTGTGGCTGAGTTTTCTTCTGTGTCTGTCATCTCGGAGCAGACGATTTTGCGAATCTGGGAGAGCGGGATGGTCGTGGGGGTGTTCGTGCCGTCATCAATGACGAGACTCTCGCCGTTGTTGAAATGGAGCAGACTCGCCTCAGTGAGTTGGTAAGTCTGTTCTTCACCGTTGGTGGTGGTCACTACCAAGGTGACGTTTTGCGCGGCTCCATGGAACAGAAAGCCCGCTAAAAGGAACAGCAAAAAAAATGTTTTTTTGATTCTCATAAGTGGGTTGTTTAAAATAATAAGGTGGCAAAGATACGATTTTTTTGTTTTTAATGAAAAAAATACTCCAATGGTTTTTTATCGGGAGTGCTTTACATACCCGGTAGGGTTTTCTTTTAGTAAAAAAGATCCAGTGACCGAAGCCTCACACTGTGCCATCGCTCTTGGCGTGCCTTCAAAAAGCACCCTGCCCCCTTTGTTGCCACCGCCGGGTCCCAACTCAATAACATGGTCGCAAGCCTTGATCATCTCTAAATTATGCTCGATGAGGAAGATGGTGTTGCCTTGCTCCACCATGCCGTCGAAGAGTTTCAAAATACGGTCTATGTCGTTGAGATGCAAGCCGTCAGACGGCTCGTCCAAAATGAAAATCTTGCCTTTGTTGTTTAAGTATGAAGCTAACTTGATGCGCTGCAACTCACCGCCCGAAAGTGTTGAAAGCGACTGGTTCAGATGGAGATAGCCCAAGCCTACTTTCCGTAATGGCTCTAACTTTTCTTCAATCACGGTGCCTTTGAAACGTTGACAGGCCAGATTGGCAGTCAAGTCCATGACTTCGGCAATGTTCAAGCCGTCGAGCCGATACCCTAACACTTCATTGGAATAGCGTAAACCGCCGCAAGCCTCACACACGGTCTCGATGCTGTCCATGAATGCCATGTCGTTGATGATCACGCCTTTGCCTTGACAAACTGGACATCCGCCTTTGCCGTTGAAAGTGAAAAGATCCATCTTCACCTTGTTTTCCTTGGCGAAAAGCTTTCTGATGTCATCACTGACATCGAGATAAGTGGCGGGTGTCGATCTTAAGCTGATGCCGATGTTTTTCTGGCTGATATACACGATGTCGTCAGGGGTGGGGTGGGCTTTCATAAAACACTCCATCAAGGAGCTTTTCCCCGAACCTGCCACGCCTACGATGCCGCACATCACGCCCATAGGGAGATTCACATCGACATTTTGAAGGTTGTGCAGGCTGGCGTGCCGCAATTCGAAGAACGATGAAGGTTGCCTTGTCTTTTCTTTCAGCTGGCTGCTGACGTTGAGTCTGTAGCCGGTGGGAGTGTGGCTTTTCAACAGTTCGTCATAGCTGCCCTGGAAGATAATCTCGCCGCCTTTGACACCGGCACCGGGTCCCATGTCGATGACATGGTCGGCAATTTTGATCATCTCCTTGTGGTGTTCCACCAAAATGACAGTGTTTCCGTGATTTTTAAGCTTTTGCACCGATTTCTGCATCAGCAGGATGTCGTGGTTGTGCAGCCCTACGCTAGGCTCGTCAAGAATGTACATCACATCGGAAAGCGACGAGTTGATGTATTTTGCGATCTTGCAGCGTTGTGCCTCGCCACCCGATAAAGTGCCGATGGCCCGGTCTAAAGTGAGGTAGCCTAATCCAATTTCTTCCAAAGCGGAAAGCCGCTCAATCACAGCATGTTTTATGTCGTCAGCCAGTGGATTTTCGATCCTTCCCATCCATAATTTGCAGTCGCTGATGCTCATGGCAGTGACCTCGGCGATGTTCAAACCTTCAATCTTGCATGAACGAATCTTCTCGTTGAGACGGGTGCCGTGGCAGTCGGGACATACTCCCATAGTGAGCATGGGGTTGAGCACAGCGGCATGGAGCAAGCCTTCTTCCGAGTTGATGATGCTGCGGTACATCCTTGGAATAAGTCCTTCGTACTTGGCGCTTTTCGGCCAGTTCGACGGCGGGTTTTTCAGTTTGATCTGCGGTGAGTTCAAGAACAGATCCAATTCTTCCGAACTATAGTCCTTAATTTTTTTATCCAAGTCGAAAAGCCCACTGTGGGCGTAACGGATCCAGCGCCAGCCGCCTTTGCCAAAAGCGATGTAATGGATGGTGTCCTCGTCGTTGAGCGACTTGTCGAAATCAACTAACTTGTGGATGTCCAACTCGCGTATTTCTCCTAAGCCAGCGCATCTCGGACAGCTACCCAAGGGATGATTGAATGAGAAAGTGTCGGAATACCCCACGAAAGGCTTCCCGATGCGTGAGAAAAGCAGTCTCAATAACGAATAAATGTCGGTGTAGGTGCCCACCGTAGAGCGTGAGTTGTTGGCGGGCTTGCGTTGCTCAATGACAATCGCAATGGGTAGATTCTCAATCTCTTCCACATGTGGACGACCGTATTTGGGAAGATATTGCTGCACAAAAGAAGGGAAGGTGTCGTTGAGTTCTCTCCTTGATTTTGCCGCAATAGTGTCGAGTACCAATGATGACTTTCCCGACCCAGAGACCCCTGTCACCACGGTGATCTGTCTTTTGGGAATCCTGAGGCTGAGGTTTTTCAAATTGTTCTCTTTGGCACCTTTGATGATGATAAAGTCGCTTTCTTGAAACATGGTTTTTGCTTTTTATGGAGCAAAATTGCAAAAAAAAGTCTTAACTTTGCCGCTTCATGCTATATGTCAACCTGAAATATCGTCATTTTGTCCGTCTGGCTTTTCTGATGGCTCCCTTCTTGCTTCTTGTAAGTTGCAAGTCTTATAAGCCTTCTTTCATGAAAACGAAATTGGAAAAGAAGATCGAAGTTGCCTATCGTGATAAAATGCGACTTGTGAAAATCCAGCATGTGTATGATTCGTGTGGGCTGGCGCTTCATAAGGAGTGGGACTCGTTGCTGAAAACCATGCCGTCAGTTTCGTTTTCGGAGCTTTTGGCCGACAGCATCATCGAATATGCAAAGGAGTTTATGGGTGTGCCTTACAAACCAAGTGGTAACGGCCCGAACGTGTTCGATTGTTCAGGTTTCACTCACTTCGTGTTCAAGCATTTCGGTTATCGCCTGAAACGGACCACGGAAGGGCAACTCCTTGATGGTTGGAGCATCATCACGAATCCTCGAGAATTGCGCCGTGGCGACTTGGTTTTCTTTGGTGGCAGGAAACATCCGAAGAATTTGGGACATGTCGGTATCGTCGTTGATAATGATCCCGAAAGCAATAGCTTCACCTTTATCCATGCCACGGTGCATTTGGGTGTTACCATCTCCGCGGTAACTGAGAAATATTATCGAACCCGTTATTTGACAGCGTGCAGGATCCTGCCTGAATTGTAAAATGAAAAAGATCTGTCTGTTTGTTTTTATCATTGCTTTTGCCCCTGTGCTTGCTAAGGCTCATGTCGTGTGTGACACCACACTCCATCCTTCCATCGGGACGATAGCGCAATCCAGTGACAAGTCTTTTTCTATCTCTTTGGTAGGAAAAAAACAGAATTATTCTGTCAAGGACACTCTGAGCCGCGACCGTGACGTTCGATCGCCAAAATCAGTCAATGTGCATCCTAATGGCTCAAAATATTACGTGAATTCGTTAGAAGGAGGCAAGACGGTAGTGTATGAGACTGGTAGCAACGCTAAAATGAAGGTTATCAGCCATGAGTTCCGTGAGGCTGATTCGCTGTTGTGGGCCAAGCCTTCAGGCTTGTTTGAATTTACACATTATACAACGAACCTCAATACTTTCAAAGGCAAGCCTGTGGAGAGTGCCTTCTCGCATGGCGGACGGTATCTCTGGGTGCCTTACTACCGCCGGAGCTATGACATCAACGCGCAGGATCCTTCAGCCGTGGCCATCATTGACACTGAGACGGATTCCATCGTCCGTTTGATGGAGACAGGCCCACTGCCCAAGATGATCGCCGTGTCTGACGACGATTGCTATGTGGCCGTAACCCATTGGGGCGACAATACCGTGGGTATCATCGATATTTTCAGCGAGTCGCCCGACGAATGGCATTACGTTGACTGTGTGACTGTGAAATGGAAGAAAAAATTGAATTATCCGATTGATTCAGCGGTCAATCGTGACGTGGGCAGCGGACTGAGCCTGCGTGGAACAGCCTTCACACCCGACAACCGTTATCTGTTAGTCGGTTGCATGGGCTCCAGTGGTGGCATCGCCGTGATCGACATGAGCGATTTCTCTTATGTGGGGCATGTTTACGGCATGATGCGCAATCTGAGGCATATTATTATCAGAGATGGTTATGTTTATTTGAGTATCAATAATAAAGGTTTTGTCCAACGGATTCCGTTAGCCACTTTCTATGAGGCCATTGACAAGATGAAGAATAAGGTGGCATACCTGAAAGACTGGGAGAGCTGCAAGGTGGGCAGCGGAGCGAGGACGATAAAAATCACTCCTGACGGACGTTATGTTGTGGCCGCCTGCAATTTCAGTAGTTGCTTGGTGGTGGTTGATACGGAAACGATGGAGAAAGTAGCTTTGATCAAAGCTGACTCCTATCCTGTGGGCCTCGACATTTCGAGCGATGGGCATTATGTTTACACCACATCGCAAGGCAGGAGCGGAAAAGGGGGCAATTGCGTGGATATATTTAAAATGGAGTATTGACGTTTTTTTCAAATGACACTGCATCAATTCAATATTTATCTCATCGTCATGACCGCTATAGCTTTGGCGGTGTATGTGAGCCTCTTCTTTGTGGATGCGGGCTACGGCAAGTTTTACAACAAGAAGTGGGGGCCTGCCATCAACAACAAAATAGGCTGGGTGCTGATGGAAGCCCCGGTGTTCATCGCCATGCTGGTGCTTTGGCTTTGTTCCGACCGTCGTGGCGACATCGTGCGATTAGCTTTTCTTTTTTTGTTTGAGTTGCATTATTTCCAACGCTCTTTCGTATTTCCTTTCCGTCTGCGCGGGCAAAGCATGATGCCGCTTTCCATCATTTTGATGGGTGTGGTTTTCAATGTGCTGAATGCCTTGATGCAAGGTGGCTGGATCTTCTATATCTCGCCCGCGGACTATTATGGGAGGGACTGGCTGATCAGTCCGAAATTTATCGTCGGATTCCTGATTTTCATCATCGGGATGTATATCAACATGCAGTCTGACGAGGTGATCCGCAATCTGAGGAAAAATGGCGACACGAGGCACTATCTCCCCAAAGAAGGTCTTTTTCGCTATGTCACCTCGGCCAATTATTTTGGCGAGTTCATCGAGTGGGTGGGCTTTGCGGTGCTTACCTGGTCGTGGGCTGGTGCGGTGTTCGCATGGTGGACTTTCGCCAATCTGGCTCCTCGCGCCCACAGGATTTACGACGCTTATAAAAAAGAGTTCGGTGATGAACTTAACACCAAGAAAACGAAACGTTTTATTCCTTTTATCTGGTAAAATATGGAATCAAAGATATTCACCTCTTGCCAGATCGGTCCTGTTACCTTGCGCAACAGGGTGATCCGTTCAGCGGCTTTTGAGAATATGGCTTACGGCAACCGTCCTTCACAGGATTTGTTCAACTATCATGTGGCGGTATCTCATGGCGGCGTTGGCATGACCACGGTGGCGTATGCCGCAGTGAGTCAGTCGGGTTTGTCGTTCGACGGACAGCTGTGGATGCGTGAGGAGATTGTGCCGGAACTGAAAAAACTGACCGATGCCATCCATGCCGAAGGAGCTAAGGCTTCCATCCAGTTGGGGCATTGCGGCAACATGACGCACCGTGCTACCTGTGGCTGTATGCCGGTCGGTGCATCAAGAGGATTCAACCTGTATTCCCCAACTTTTGTCCGAAAGCTTCGAAAAGAGGAAATTTATGAGCTGGTGAAAGATTTCGGCCATGCCGTGAACTTGTCTCGCGAGGCGGGTTTCGACTGTGTGGAGATCCACGCAGGACATGGTTATCTGATCAGCCAGTTCCTTTCTCCTTATACAAATCATCGCCACGATGAGTTCGGAGGCAGTCTGGAAAACAGGATGCGTTTCATGCGTTTAGTTGTAGAGGAGGTGATGCGCCAAGCCAAAGATGACATGGGCGTGGTGGTCAAGGTGAACATGCACGATGGATTCCGCCGGGGGATGCAACAGGATGAGTGCATTAAAGTGGCACAGGAATTGGAACGTCTCGGTGTCCATGCTTTGGTGCTGACTGCTGGTTTTGTGAGCAAAGCCCCGATGGAGGTGATGCGTGGCGCCATGCCGCTCAAGACAATGGCTTATTATATGGATACGAAGAAGTTCTGGTGGTTGAAAGCGGGTTTGGCTTTGGTGGGTCGTTTGATGGTACCTACGGTGCCTTACAGCGAAGGCTATTTCTTGGAGGATGCCAAGGTGTTCCGAGCCAATTTGAAGCTGCCTTTGATTTATGTCGGCGGCCTCATTTCCAAGGAGAAGATGGAGGAGGTGCTTGACGCTGGCTTCATGGGCTTGCAGATGGCGCGGGCACTGGTGCATGACACCGATTTCGTGAACAAACTCCATAGTGGCGAGGTCACGCGAAGCGATTGCAAACATTCCAATTACTGCATCGGACGCATGTATTCTTTAGAGATGAAATGCCATCATTGCGTGGAGAGTCTGCCAAAGAAACTGCAACGTGAAATCGACGAGGCTGAGAGGACGTTGTGATGGGTTGGGCACTGATCACGGGTGGAAGTTCTGGAATGGGCTTGGAGTATGCCCGACAATTGGCGGCGAAAGGATACGACCTTCTTTTGGTGAGTAACCAGAAAGAGGAACTTGCGAGGGCATCGGACGAACTCTCGCAGACGAGTGTTGTCAAGATTGTTACTCGTTTTCAGGATCTTTCCATTGAGACCGCTGCCGATGATTTGATGGCTTTTTGCATGGAACAGAATATTGAGGTGGAAATCCTGATTAACAATGCAGGGATGTTTTTCTTTGAGGAGCTATCTGAAAAAAACGAAGCCAAAGCCTTGAAGATGTTGCAGTTGCATGTCTATGCCCCGACGCGTCTCTGTGTGATGTTCGGCGAGGTGATGAAGCAGCGTGGGCATGGCTATATCTTGAACATGTCGTCGATGGCTGCCAAGTTGCCGTGTCCGGGCATCACCGTTTATGCTGCCACAAAGGCTTATCTGAAGAGTTTCAGTAAGTCCCTGTATTTCGAGATGCGTCCGTATGGGGTTGGGGTGACCACGGTGTGTCCCGCGGCTATCGCCACGCCTTTATATAAGTTAAAGCCTTCGCTGCTTCGTCTTGGGGTGAAAATCGGGCTGATTGGCACTCCCAAATGGTTGGTGCGCCGTGCTTTGCGTGGCATGTTCCATAAACGCCGTGTGGTGAAGCCTGGCTTGATGAATTATTATCTGCCTCCGTTGATTGTCGTTTTGCCTAAGTGGTTGGTTGATCGGATCTGGAAGAGGGTAAAGTGATGATCCACCCTAATTTTAAAATGAGTTTCAATGTCTCAATGGCGGTATGGCGGTCGTATGCTTTTTCGCTGTCAGGAAGGTCGTCGTATTCAACAAGGCATGGGTGTTTTTTTAGGGTGTCGTCACGCTCGGGGCCGTAGGTCCAGCCATCGTTGAGGCGGCCTAAAGCCCAGTTCTCATGTACGTTGTGAGCCAACTGTTCCACAAGTTGTTGCAACTCGGCAGGAAGTTCGATGCCAGAGGTGTCAATGGGTTTTGGAGTGTAGGTCTTTTCGTTGTTGTCGTCGCTGATTATTTTTTCAACCTCTTCCATGAAATCGTACCGCAAAGCCAACAGCAGGTCTTTGGTGTATCGTTTCAGCAGACTTTTGTAATAAGCCACGTCTTTGTGGTTGGTCTTGGTCAGACGTTCCCATATTGTCCGGCGCATGGCCTCCTCGTAAGCTGACAAGAGGGTCTTGCGGTCATCGATGGTCATGGTGTCGCTCAGCCCTTTTTTGTCGATGTTTTCCTCAAAAGAGGGTGAGCCTTCCGGAACGATCTCTGACCAAATGGATTTCAAGTAAGCATAATATTCCGCTTCAATTTTATGGGGCAAATCAAGGGTGTATTCGCCAATTTCTTCTGGTCGCTCAACAGTATTTTCTTTAGCGAGATTGCTGAAATATTTGTTGATCAGTTCGTTGGCTTTAGCATTGCAACGATTTTCTATTTGTTGGAGGACCATAGATTTTATTTTAAAAAGCAAAGATATAAAAACAAATCCATTCAAACATATTATTCCGCCAAAATCACGTCATCCTCTCCGCAAGGCATGAAAATGGAATCGTTCAAAATGCGGAACGGCGCTGTGATGCGATATGCTTCCTTTTGCAGTTCTAACGGGATAAACAAAGAAATATTGCCATTGGCGTCAGAAGTGGCTTCCAGTCCATCAATCCATACGGTTGTGTTGGGTAGGTCGTGCTCTTCTTCGGGATTCCATAGCCGGAAATGGACGTTGCCATAGACTTGGGGGTCACGGTATAGATTTAATGTTATGTCAGGGGTCAGTGTAAGGGTTGTGTCGAGATTCATAAAGTCGCGGCAAAGGACTCCTATCCGTGTGGATTTATTGATGAATTTGTGTGGTATATTATTGAAAATCAAATTATTATTAATTGAGTGAATGGTGTCGGTTTTGGTTTCGTTGTCAAGGTTGAGGGTGATGACGGCATCTTTTAATGGAGGAAGCTGCCCGTTATGGACAGATGCCTCGTTGAGATGGATGGCCACATCAACTGGTTGGTTGGCTTTCCATACAGCGAACAAGGTGCAGATGATGACGATGGCACCTATAACCCATGCCGCGACTTTCCGTGCCATCCTTCTCTTGTGGCGTTGCCAGATGGCATCGAACTCCACACCTAAAAGCTTGGAAATGAGCTGCACATAGGCACGCTCACGGTTGACCCATGGCAGACGGGAGGCCTTCTCGTGGATGTTGGCGCCGAGAATTTCGGGCAACCCGAGATGCTCGATGACGGGGTTGAAGCACTCTGTGTCGGGATTGCCGCTGTGAGGCGTGCCTTCAATAATGAAAAAATGAATGTTCTTGGTTCGCCCGAGGTTGTGGAAGAACTCGATTTCCCTGCCCACCCATTTCGACTTCGCCGAGTTGGGTGAGCAAATCACGATGAGGTGCTGCGATGCTTTGAGTCTATCTTTAAGCTCCTCCGAAAGCCCGCCTGGCTGAATGTCAGTGGGAGCGAAAAACACTGGCTTGATAGGGGTGCGTTGCCAGCCATGCTCGTTGCACAGCGCGGAGGGCATTCGGTAATGTTCCAGCTTCTTTTGCAGCCTCTTGCCCCAGGCGGTGTCCTTGGAATTGTAGCTGATAAAAGCGAAGTATTTGAATGGGTTTTGCATAGGTATCAAATGATAAATGATCGTTTGAACCAACAAATATACTCCTTTCTCCAAAATATTTTTTATCTTTGCCCGTTTTTTTGAAAATGTAATTGAAGTTGAATTATGGATTTAAGTAAAATCGTATCAATATCAGGCAAACCGGGACTGTATCAGATTAAGTCTCAGGCCATTGGAAGAATCATTGTTGAATCGCTCATCGACGGCAAACGTATGCCCGCCTTCGCCAACGACCGCATGAGCTCTCTCGAAGAGATCTCCATCTTCTCCGTTGACGAGGACAAACCGCTCAAAGAAGTGTTCAAAGGCATCCACGACAAAATGGGTGACCAAGTTGATTTTGACTTCAAAAAGGCTTCTAACGACCAGCTCAAGGCGAAGTTCCTCGAAGTGTTGCCTGACTATGACCAGGATGCCGTGTATCCTTCTGATATGAAGAAAGTGTTCGCCTGGTATCAGATGTTGAACGACAAGGGCTTGCTTGACTTCACCGAAGAACCTGAAACCACCGAAGAAAAGCCAGAAGAACCCACGGAGAAAGCGGAATGATTTCCTGAAATGACAAAGCAGATCACAGATTTCACACTGGTTGGGAAGCTGGATTTTGGCCGCTCTGTGCTGCTAAAGCTACATGCCGAGCATGCCTTGCCTGAAATACTGCCTGGACAGTTCGCTCAGGTGCGCGTCAATGGCTCTCCCTCCACCTATTTGCGTCGCCCAATTTCCATACATGATGTTGATTTCCAACGTCAGGAAATTAGCCTTTTGGTGCAACAAGTAGGTGAGGGGACGCGACACCTGGCTGCGACTGAAACGGGCGATATTATTAATATGGTGTTGCCTCTTGGCAAGGGCTTCACTATTTCTGAAAAAGGTGAGAGGTGTCTGCTTGTCGGTGGCGGCATCGGTATCGCACCGCTGTATTATTTCGCTAAAGTACTGAACGAGAAAGGCATTAGCCCGACTTTGCTCTTAGGTGGAAAAACAAAATCAGATTTGCTTCGTCTAATTGAATATCAAAAACTTGGAGAAACCTTTGTGACCACGGAAGATGGCTCCTTGGGCGAGAAAGGCTTCGTGACTATGCACTCGGTTTGGCAACAGCAAAGATTTGATAAAATCTATGTCTGTGGCCCCAAACCAATGATGAAAGCTGTGGCAAAACTGGCCGACGAAAAAGACATCTGGTGTGAGGTTTCTCTCGAAAATCTGATGGCTTGTGGCCTCGGTGCCTGCCTTTGCTGCGTCGAGGAGACGATTGACGGTCATGTATGTGTCTGCAAGGATGGCCCGGTATTTAACACAAGGAGGTTGAAATGGTGAACATGACGGTTGACTTAGGTCGCGGCTTAGTGTTGCGCAACCCCGTGATGACAGCTTCGGGCACTTTCGGCTACGGCGAGGAATACACTGACTTTGTGGATCTTGCCCAACTGGGTGGCATTATCGTGAAAGGCACTACCTTGCATCCGCGAGAGGGCAACCCCTATCCGCGCATGGCAGAGACAGCCTCTGGAATGCTGAACTGCGTCGGACTGCAAAACAAGGGCGTGCAGTATTTTATCGACACGATTTATCCTCGCATCAAGGACTTCGATACCAATGTCTTGCTCAACCTCTCAGGCTCCACTTTGGAGGATTATGTGAAAGGTGCCGAGATGATTGACGTTTTGGACAAGATTCCTGCCATCGAGTTGAATGTGTCATGCCCTAATGTCAAACAAGGCGGCATGGCTTTTGGCGTGACCACTACGGGCATCTCGCAGGTGGTCTCTGAGGTGCGCAAAGTGTATCATAAGCATTTGATGGTCAAGCTTTCGCCGAATGTCACCAATATCGCTGAGATTGCCCTGGCAGCCGAGGCCTCGGGTGCCGATTCGGTGTCTTTGATTAATACCTTGATGGGTATGGCCATCGATGCGGAGCGGCGCAAGCCGAAACTTTCTGTTGTCACGGGCGGTTTGTCAGGCGCCTGCGTGAAGCCTGTGGCCTTGCGCATGGTGTGGCAAGTGGCCAAAGCGGTGAAGATTCCCGTAGTGGGCTTGGGTGGCATCTCCAATGCCACCGATGCTGTGGAGTTCATGCTTGCCGGTGCCTCCGCCATCGAAATCGGTACGGCCAATTTCATCGACCCGGCTATTTCCGTAAAGGTTGCCGAGGGCTTGAAATTTTATTGTGAAGGGCATGGTTTTGAGCGTGCTGCCGATTTGACAGGTGCCCTGCAAGGCGCTTAAACGAAATTGACCTCAGGCGCTATCTTAATCCCGAATTTCTCCTCCACAGATTTTTGGATGCGTTTGGACAAATAAACAATGTCCTCGCCTTTGCCACCACCGTAATGCACTAAAACGAGGGCTTGCTTCTCGTACACGCCCACATGCTCGTCATGCCAGCCTTTCCAGCCAGCCTTTTCAATCAGCCAGCCTGCCGGGACTTTCACTTTGCCGTCGGGCTCGTCATAATGAGGAATGTCAGGGTATTGCTGCTTTAAAGCCTCAAACTGTTCCGTTTTGATGACGGGGTTCTTGAAGAAGCTGCCGGCGTTGCCCGTGACCTTCGGGTCGGGTAACTTGGCGTCGCGGATGGCACAGATTGCGTCATGAAGCTGTTGCAATGTCGGACTTTCCATGCCATGCTCACGCAGATATGCCTTGATATTGCCGTAATCCAACTTCAGGTCGGCCTGTTTGTGCAACTGGAAATCCACCGAAGTGATCAGGTATTGCCCTTTCAGCATCCCTTTGAAGATGCTGCTGCGGTAGCCAAACACACATTCTTTGTTGTCGAAAGTGCGTTTGCGTCCATTTTCCAGATTGAAGGCCTCGCATTTCAAGAAGCTGTCTTTCAGCTCCATGCCGTAAGCTCCAATGTTCTGGACAGGTGCCGCTCCAACTTTTCCCGGAATATGGGCGAGATTCTCCACTCCGTAAAGCCCTTTCCCGACCATCTTTTCCACAAACTCAGGCCAATCCTCGCCGGCTTGCACCCTGACGATGACTTTGTCGCCTTCATCGGCAATGGTTTTGATGCCCTTGTTGTTCATCATAATGACGATGCCGTCGAAGAAGTCGCTGGTAAACAGAATGTTGTTGCCACCGCTGAGGATGAGTTTCTTCTCGTTTTTGTATTCAGGAGTACGGAAGAGCCTGTCAAGTTCCCGCGCATCGTTGATTTCAACGAAGTGCTTGGCAATCACATTGAAGCCGAAGCTGTTGTAAGGTTGTAGGTTGACGTGTGTTTTCATGCTACAAAAATAGTAATTATTCCGCATTTCGCATTCCTATTTTTTCCTAACTTTGCCGTATGAAACGTGTCATCGTATCGGTTATCAACGATTTGGTCACCGACCAAAGGGTCAACAAGTCATGCCTCACTTTGCGCAAGATGGGGTATGAGGTGCTGTTGGTGGGACGAAAGCAACGAAAAAGCCCGCCGATGGATGAGCGTCCGTACGACACGCACCGCATGAAACTGCTCTTCGAGAGAGGCCCGATGTTCTATGCGGAATACAATATCAGATTGTTTTTCTTTTTGCTTTTTCATAGAGCTAACTTGTTGTTATCCAATGATCTTGATACGGCATTGCCGAATTTTTTTATCTCAAAGATGAAAGGCATCAAGATGATTTATGACAGTCATGAGTATTTCACGGAGACCCCGGAGCTGGTCAACCGACCGAGGGTGCAACGGGTGTGGAAACGTATTGAAGGCTTCGTGGTACCACGTCTCAAGGAGATGATCACGGTGTGCGACTCCATCGCGGAGTTGTTTGAGCAACAATATGGTGTCAAGTGCCATGTGGTGCGCAACATCCCGCCGAGGGCGGCGCTGCTTCCCAAAGGTGACAAAATGTCTCTTAACTTGCCTGAGGACAAGCATTTATTGGTACTTCAAGGTTCGGGCATTAACATACAGCGGGGAGCGGAGGAGTTGGTGGAGGCCATGCTTTATCTTGATGACTGTTTCTTGATGGTGATTGGCGGAGGCGATGTGTTGTCTGCGTTGAAAAGTATGGTTTCGGAATGGCATCTCGAAGACCGTGTGCGCTTCCTTCCCAGGATGCCTTACCAGCAGATGATGGCTTACACACAGCTGGCGGAGTTGGGTTTCGTCCTCGACAAGGATACCAACCTAAATTACCGCTTTTGTCTGCCTAACAAGCTCTTTGATTTCATTCAGGCGGGTGTGCCGGTTGTGGCTTCGCATCTTGTTGAAATTGAAAAAATTATCACGAAATACAATATCGGGTTGTTCATTCCTGACCATGACCCCAAGTCTATTGCCGCGACCATCAAAGAGGGTCTGGGAGATTCTTTGCGAAGGGCTGTGTGGCGACAAGGTTTGGCACAAGCCGCAGAAGACCTCTGCTGGGAGAATGAACAACAAACGCTGATAGAAATATACAAACACTATGAATGATTCTGATTATCACCTACATGTCATCGCGTTCGATGTGCCTTATCCCGCCAATTACGGCGGGGTGATCGATGTGTTTTACCGTGTGAAAGCATTGTCGGAAGCGGGCGTGAAGGTGCATCTGCATTGCTTTGAATATGGCAGGGGTGAGGCTGAGGTGCTTGACCGTTGCCATGAGGTGAAATATTACAAAAGGGACACTTCTTTCTGGAAACAATTCAGTTGTGAGCCATACGTGGTGGCATCCCGACGCTCTGAGGCCTTAATCAAGGATCTTTTGAAAGATGATTACCAGATTCTATGTGAAGGTTTGCATACCACAGCGGTGATGAACGATAGTCGCTTGAAAAACAGAAGGATATATGTTAGGGCACACAATGTGGAGCACGACTATTACCGATTGCTGGCTGATTCGGAGTCGTCCTTATGGAAGCGTTTGTTTTATCGGATGGAGTCTCGAAAGTTGAGACGGTATGAACCCGTGTTGAAGAAGGCCGCTGGCATCTTTGCCATTACGCAGAAGGACGTGGATTATTTCAACACGCATTATGGCCATGCCATTTTGGTACCTGGCTTCAGTGCCGTGAGTCGGGTGTGTTCGGAGACGGGTAGGGGCGACTATGTGCTTTATCACGGAAACCTCTCGGTCGCGGAAAATAAAAAAGCGGCGGAGTGGCTGATAGAGAATGTGTTTGCCGAGCTGAATATCCCTTGTGTGGTGGCTGGATTGAATCCTCCTGACAGCTTGAGGAAACTTTGTGGACGCTATGCCCATGTCTCGCTCAAAGCCAACTTGGGAGATGCTGAGATGATGGATCTGATTCGTAATGCTCAAATTAATGTGATGGTGACAGATCAGCCTACGGGTTTGAAACTGAAGCTGTTGAATGCCCTTTACAACGGACGTTTCTGCTTGGTCAACGATGACATGGTGCGTGGAACATTGTTGGATCAATTGTGTGTCGTGGCAGAGACACCCGAACAATTCATTGCGGAAATCAAACGTTTGATGGATGAGGATTTCACAGAAGACGACATCGAAGAACGCGATGAGGCTTTGAAGCAACTCTATCAGAATGATAGTAACGCCCAAATAATCATCCACTCCATATTCTGACTTCTGTATTCTGTATTCTTCTCTTATTCCACCCTCGAGCAAATCACTTGATGGTTCTCGCATTTGAGAATCCTGCCCGGATATTTCTGAATTAAACCGTAATTGTGAGTCGCCATTAATACGGCGGTGCCGCTATCGGCGATACGAAGCAGTACTTTGAGCACGTCAAGGGCGGTCTCAGGGTCGAGGTTGCCGGTAGGCTCGTCGGCGAGGATGGCGTCAGGGTTGTTGAGCAGTGCGCGTGCGATGGCCACGCATTGGCGCTCTCCGCCCGAGAGGTTGTAAGGCCGACTCTTTCGTTTGTCTTTCAACCCGACCTTATCTAAAACTTGGTCAATACGTTCACTGATGGCCTCGCTGTCGTGCCATCCGGTGGCTTTGAGCACAAATTCGAGGTTGGCTTCCACATTGCGGTCGTCCAAAAGCTGGAAATCTTGGAACACGATGCCGAGTTTCCTCCTGAGATAGGGTATCTTTCTGCGTCGGATGTCGGTTAGGTCGAAGCCCGCTACTTTGACGATGCCTTCGTAAGTCGGGAGTTCGGCGTAAAGGGTTCGCAGCAGCGATGATTTCCCGCTGCCGGTCTTTCCGATGAGATAGACGAATTCGCCTCTCCCGATGCTGAAAGTCACGTTGGAGAGGATGATGTTGTCGCGCTGGTAAATGTTGGCGTTGACTAATTCTATGATGGGTTGGTCGGACATGATCAGAGGATTTGCTGCAAAGATAAGATTTTATCCATAATCTCAAGCACATCCCGGTCTTTGTTCTTTTCCTTCAGGTCAAGGTCATAATAAGGGATGATAAGATTGTGGATCTGATAAGTATAATTTTTTTTGATACCTTCTTTTGACAGGTTGCGGTATCCGGCGATGCTTCTCTCAGCACACCAACGCATGTGTTCTGTCTGGTAAAGGAGGTCGGGGCTTTGCTCAAGTAGCTTGCGGTAGGTCTGGTAGGTCTTGTAAATCTCCACTTGGTAGCGGTTGGCGAATCGTTTGTCCTCGTTCAAATTGGCCCAATTCGCCTCTGCAATTTGAAGGGCCTGCTTGGAGTCGCTCTTCGCCAGCTCGAAGAAGTCAACAGGTGTGTCAAGATCGTATTTGCAATGGTAGTATGCCCCTACGCACATGGCCATCTTGTCATCAAGCAGCTGGTCGTCAATGCCTTTCTCCAAAGTGCCAAAAATCTTCACGTTAGAATATTTCCCGTTTTCCACATCCAAGAGGTCGGCTAAACCTTTCCTGATTTCTTGACGGACCAGCACTTGGGCGGTGTCGTTTGGCACGATAGCCTTATCAACGACGTGATAATATACCGAGTCAGGAAGGCTCAAGGCGGAGGAAAGGCTGGTGTCGGAGTCGTAGAAGCAGATGGCCACGGTAAGCAACACTTCCTCGTCGTTGGCTAACTGGTCAAGCATCTCGCGTATCTCATAATCTTCAATATGGTTGGTCTTGAATTCGAGGTTGACGTCTTTGATTTGGCTCAAATAAGGATATTGTGATTTGAATCTCGGCAGTAGTGCGGGGATTTTAGGATCGATGATGGTGATTGTGGTCTTGTTCTCGCCAGTGGTTTCGTTGTAGTTAGGGAAGTGACAGAGGCGGAGTGCTTCAAGCAGTAACGCGGTGCCCATCTCGTCGAAACCGGCGATGACCAGATGGACATGTTTCTTGGTCAGCTGCAAAGTGCCGTCTGGAGCGACTTCCACGAGACGCCCTTGGTCGAGCGGCTGGTAGCAGTCGAGATGATAGGTGCCCCATAGCAACCTTGACCAGTTTTCATAGAAGTTGAACGGTCTTAAATAGGTTATATCACGGTCGTTTTCCCTGTAATAGGTCTTAGGGATGGTGATTCTTTTGATGGTGGAGTAGGAGGTGGGCTTGTCAAACTGGATGTTGACGTGAAGTGCCTCGTCACAGTCTTTCCTTGCCCTGATGTCCTTGATGGCTCTGGCGCATTCCAAGTTCATGGAGTCGCGGCTTGGCTCGTATTTCTCACCCAAGACGAACACCTCACGCGCTTCACTGATGTTGAGTCTCTTCAAATGTGAGAACGAGTTCATGTCGCCCGAATAGATGACCACGGTCTCTTCAGCATCCTGCAATTGGGTCTGGATGCTTCGACGTATCATCTCAATGTTTTGGTTGGAAAGAATCAGGTAATAGGCTGATTTATCTGTCCCGGGACGTTTGCGGATGTTGCGGATGATGGGCACGCAGATGTCACCGTAACCAATGATCAGATAATGGTTTTTGATGTTTTTATAGGTGTTTGCGCCTCGTTTGAATCGCTCGGCCCGTGTTGTCATATAGCGGTTGATGGTGGCGATCAGCAAGCCGTTAAAGATAATCATGCCCAAAAACCATATCAATGCGTCTTTAACATATTGGATTTCATCGGAATGTGGAGCGTCTTTGATGATAACGTATTTTTGAGGGTTTTTGATGTCTTGCTCTGGCTCGTAGTGAAAAGTCGGTTGGGTGTCTTGAAGGACGCGTTGGGAATGGACAAAGCCGATGAAAGTGTGTCGGATGCTTTCGGACGGGAAGATGCATAATCCCAAATCGAGCGCGATGCAGAAGGCAAAGACGGCTAAAATGATTTGCTTGTTTGGCTTGTCGGCGAAGATCCTGTCAATCAGCAACAGAGGGCATTTCAGCCTAAATCCTTGTATGATCGTGAGGACGATGGCGGATCCCAAAAGTATCCATCTCCAATAATACGGGAACACATTCCTGAAATGGGCCACCAGAAGGACAGATAGGTACAGTAGGCAAATGATGATTTGTATCACCACGGATGCCGGATTGTTTTTTAGTTTCTTTAAAGCTTTGCTGCTCATGTCTTATCCAATTCAGTTGTGCATGGGTTTCAGCAGGTCGTTCACGGTCTTGACGGGGTTGAAGGTCTCGATGGGCACTTCCACGAAGACGGTGATCCAGTCGGCCATAGCTCCATTCCACAGTCCGGGCAGCTCCAGGGCTTTCAGCTCGCGTCCGTCTTTCGACTTGTTGGACACGAAGCCTGTATTTGGATCCACGAAATCGGTCAGGTTGAAGGCCTCGCCCTTGTAGTCCCAGCAGCCGCATACCAGATCGACGGGGTTGAAGTGTGTGGAGCCTTTGAAGATGGCCTCTTGATCCTCTTTGCCGTGGTCGATTTGCGAGGACTCGATAATCTGTAATGAGATCTCGTCATCTATGTTTTTCACCCAGAAAGGACCGCCGCCGGGTTCGCCTTCGTTCTTCACCATGCCGCACACACGCATCGGTCGGTTCAGGCAGCCGTAAAGGAAGTCGGTCTTCTCGTAGCGATCGTAACGTTCCGCAAAGTCAGGGATGTCGATCAAAAGCTTTTCTTTGGCGAAAGTCATTATTTCGTTTAGCTCTTCTTCGCTGACATCACCGCCGTCAAGCATTTCAAGGTATTCGAAGGTTTTCTGTTGTAGGCTTAACAGCAAGCCTGCGAGGACTTTCTTATAGGTGACGGTGGTTTCCATCCGTGTCTCTGGCACGATGTTGTCGATGTTTTTGACGAAGACGATTTCCTGTCCTAAATCGTTGAGGTTCTCGATGAGAGCGCCGTGGCCACCGGGACGGAACAGCAGTCTGCCGTTATTTTCGCGGAACAGGTTGCCTTCTGCGTCGATGGCAACGGTGTCGGTAGATGGCTTTTGGCAGGAGTAGCTGATGTCGTATTTGACGTTGTATTTTTTCTCGTAGCCGTCGATGAGTCGCGCCACGGTGTCCTTAAATGGTTGCTCGTGTTCTGGCGAGACGGTGAAATGCAGACGCGCGTTGCCGTCCGTGCTGACAGCATATCGGGCAGCCTCCACCAGATGCTCCTCGAGGGCGAGCCGGTCGAAATGCTCGTAATGATGGAACTTCAACAGGGCTTTGGGCAGCTTGCCATATCCCAAACCCTCATCGAGTAATAAGGCCTTTACGACATCGACCTTGCGCCCGTCGTTCACCAAGGCGTCAAGTCGCGTGCCGTAAAGCCTTTGACAAGCCTTTTCAAGATCCTCGAAGAACGCAAAGTAGTGGATGTGAGCGAAAAACACATCGATGAACTTGGTTTCCACGCTGCTTTCCAGAAAAGCGAACAAATCCTTGAACATGCGTGATGCCGCACCCGAGGCTGGCACGAACTTGGTAAATTGGTAGTACTCACGGTCTTGGTCGAAGGCATCTACCATCTGTCTCACTTGGTGTTCGTCCAAGCGCAAAATGCCGTCACCGATGGTGGCGGGACGTATTAATTTCACGTATGCGGTGCCGCGTTTCAGCTGTGCTACTTGGCGTTCGACTTGTTCTTCGGTGATGTTCCGCTCTGAGAGCTGGAGTTGGTCTTCTTTAGTTAAAATGCTCATAATAATATATGTTTGCCGCAAAGTTAATCATTTTTCAGAATGTGTCAAGGGAATTGGCAAGGGATATTCTAGTATGGCTGGATTTGTTCCCCCCACGATGCCATAGCCGCCAAGCACGTTGGAATGGGTTTGTTGAGGCTCCACAAGAATTTCCATCTGATCCATGATGTAATTTGTCGTGCAAAGAAAATGATAATATTCTTTGGTGAGTTGTTGGACGGGCAGCAGGATCTTAGGCTGAAGTTGACTAATTTTATCAAGGTTAAAACCGTTGACGATCAAGTCAATAGGAATCTGTATTCGGTAACTCCCGCCCTCGAAGAGCGCATCGGTGAAGGTGTAGCCCTTGTATGGGTAGAAGTCGAACAGTGTCTCGTCGGTGATGCCGCTGTGGTTTTCGAAAACAGGATCGCTCAAAGTGGGGCGGATGCTGATGCTTAAGTTTGGAAAGTTCTCGTCATAGCCCTCAAAGTCGAATGTGCCGGGAAGATAGTAGTAGTTGGTCTTACTGGGTTCTGTGTCAGTGATCTCAAGGGTCATGACGGCGTATTTTTTGAGCCAAAACCATGGAGTTGTCTCATCTTCTTCGTTTTGTGAGATTTCAAAATGGTCGAGCAAGGTGATGCCAACGATGTTGCAGTGCGGTTGGGTGGGCATGGGGCTGGTGGTTGCCTCTGCGTCCTCGAAACCAGGTGCGGTGGCGACGATTTTGAGGATGTCGCCCTCAACGGGAAGGTAATCGCTCGTGAAATACTGTCGCAGGACGGACTGGTAGCCGTATTGTTCAACCGTGTCGAAAGCGTGCTCCATGGTGCCGATGAGTTGGTCATTCACGTAAAGGTTCACTTGGAGGCCGTCGGGGACACTGGTGTCGATTTCCTCTTCTTGATCCAAAAAGAAATAGGTTTTTCCTAACTCAGCGACGACGGGTTGTCCAGGGGTGATTAAGCTGTTGATGACCAGTCGTGGCGGGTATTTGTCACCGTTGAAGTCGATTTCTTTGATGCAGGAGTCCAGCATCAGTGTACAACAGAGGACTAATATCGTAAGGGCGTTTTTTTTCATGGGGTTTAGAACTTGTAGGTGAAGCTGATGGAAGGGATGATGGGGAAGAGGGTGACTTGGTATAGTTTTTTTAGGGGAATCTCTGTCTCTGTCTCAGTCTCATAGTCGTACTCGGAATAAACCATGAACGGGTTCTTGCGGTTGTAGGCGTTATAGACGCTGAGGTTTAGAATGGCGGAGCGGTCATTCTCCAGGTCAATGTAGTAATTCATGGCGAGGTCGAGGCGGTGGTAGTTAGGCAAGCGATAGTTGTTGCGCTCGATGACGTTGACTTCCGTGAAGTCGATCCAGGAGCCGTTGTGGTATTTTCGCACGCCGAGGGTGCCACAATTGCCTGTGCTGAAGACCCAAGTGCCGGAGAACTCGAACGCCTTGTTGAGTTTGTGTTGCAGGGTGATGCTGATGTCGTGCCGGCGGTCGTATTTGGCGGGAAACACTTTGCCTTCGTTGATCATTTGTCCATCGCGGTCGAAGAGGCGGTTGGAGTGTGCCCATGTGTAGCCGATCCAGCCGGTGGTCTTGCCATAGGAGCGTTGCAACAGCACCTCCACGCCGTAGGCCCAGCCACGTCCACTGCAAACCTTTTCTTGCCAACTCTCACGCGACCCGAAGAAAGAGGCCCCGTCACGGTACTCAATGACGTTGTCCATGGTCTTGAAATAGCCTTCAATCGAGATGTCGAACAGCTGAGGAATCTCGTAGAACAAGCCCAGCGACATTTGCCGGGCTTTCATCGGTTCGATGGTGGCGGTGACAGGCACCCAGAGGTCGGTGGGCAGACTAAGGCTGCTGTTGGAGAGCAGGTGGACGTATTGGCTCATCTCGGCATAACCCGCCTTCAGAGAACAGTTGGAGGCCAACATGAAGCTCAGGCTGGCTCTCGGCTGGATGGATTGGTAGGTCTTGCCCTCGACGGTAAAGGTGGAGTGGTGGGCTCCCAAGTTGATCCTGAAGATGTCGCCCAAGGTCATGTTGTCCTCGGCGTAAAGCGCAGTCTCATGGGCTAATACATTTGGGGAACCCACGATGGTGTCGAGGTTCATGAAGGAGCCGCTGTAATACATGGTCTGCACGTCGGGACGGAAGAGGTGATAGGTGTAGTTGCCGCCGAAGCGGATCTCGTGGTTGGGACTGGGCTTGTAGTCGAAATCCATTCTGGCGGTCAAGTCGTGGATGCCTGACTTATAGGTGAGGATGGTGTTGAGTCCCTGCATGCCCTCAAACGTCTCGATGGAGTATAGTAGTTCGGTGCCGAGTTTGTGCCGGTACTGCGTGTAGTTGACAGAAGCGTCTATGAACAGCTTGTTGGAGGCGACGTGGTTCCAACGCAAGGCGGCCACCGTGTTTCCCCAATGCCAGTTTAACTTATTAGAGGTGGATAAATCCATGAGATTTTCCTCGGCAAGTTGAACCTTGATGCTGTAATGAAGGTCATCGTCGCCCGTGTAGCAGCTGAGGTAGAGGCGGTCTTTGTCAGAGATTTTCCAGTTGAGTTTGCCATTGAGGTCATAGAAACTGTAACCGAAGTCGAGTTTCTCAAGGTCGTTGCTTGCTGAACGGCTCAGCCACAGGTAAGGTTTGACGAGCAGGTCGCTGTAGGTTCGTCTCGCGGAGAAATTGAACGAGAGCTTGTCTTTCACGATGGGGCCTTCCACGTTGACTTTGGAAGCGATGATTCCGATGCTGGCGTTGCCGTGATATTGTTGCATGTCGCCTTCCTTCATGCGGATGTCGAGTACCGACGAGAGTCTGCCGCCGAAATGGGCAGGGAAGCTGCCTTTGTAGAGCGTCACGTTCTTGATGGCGTCGGCGTTGAAGACCGAAAAGAGTCCGAGGGCGTGGTTGGCGTTATAAACTGGCACGCCGTCGAGGATGATGAGGTTCTCGTCGGGACCGCCGCCGCGGACATACATGCCAGCAGAGCCTTCCGAGCCGTTTTGCACTCCAGGAAGCAACTGGATGGCTTTCAAAACATCCGTCTCGCCAAACAGAGTAGGGATGCTTTTGATCTGCTGCACAGGCAGTTCCACCACACTCATCTGTGGGTTTCTGGCGTTGATAGTGCTTCGGGTCGCCTCGATGACAACCTCGTCCAACTCGTTGTTCGTCTTTAAGAGAAAGGAAAGGGTGGTGTCGTTGACCAACCTGAAGTGGTGAGTTTGAGTCTCGTAGCCCACAAAAGCAACCTGAAGGTTTACGTCGCCTTCAGGAAGGGTCAGAGTGTAAAATCCATAGCTGTTGGTGACGCAACCCTTGCTGGATTGGACATCAACGATGGTGGCACCCAGCAGGGTCTCCTTGCTCGAAACATCCATCACATACCCACTGATGGTATGTCGTTGCGCCATCGCGCTCAAGCAGACACCCCATAAGCAGAACGCTATCCAACATCCCAATCTCCAATTTCTCATATTCTTACTTCTTACTTCTTACTTCTAAAAACTACCAGCTTCCACTTGCGCCTCCTCCACCGAAGCCCCCACCTCCAAAACCGCCGAAGCCTCCGCTGTGTCCGCCACCGCCAAAGCCTCCTCCGAAGCCTCCTCCCATGGGAATCCAGATGGTTCTGGAGCCTCTTCCTGAATAGTTTGATGAGCCGCCTTTGTTGCCCCAAACGATAATCAGAATGATGCCGATAACAATGATAATGCCTAAGATAGTGCTTCCAGTGTCATTATTGTAGTCATCTTGGGTGAACTTACCCGAGCATAGATCCATCATTACGGTGACGGCTTTCAGGATGCCGGTATAATAGTCTTCTTCCTTGAAGGCGGGAATCATCTCCTTCTCTATGATGCGTTTGGCAGTGGCGTCGGTGACGTATTCCTCGATGCCGTAGCCTGCCCTGATGGTCACTTGCCCTTTGCTGCTGCCTTTCTTAGGTTTTACGAGGATGACCGCCCCGTTGTTTTTGCCTTTCTGTCCCACGCCCCAGCTGTGGCCGATCTCTGTGGCGTATTGCTCAATGCTGTAGCCTTGCAAGTCGTCCACTAACAGAACGAGAAACTGGGTGGATGTGGTGTCGTTGTAATCCACTAACATCCGCTCCAATGTGTTGACTTGACCGCTACTGAGTGTTCCGGTGTAGTCGTTGACCAAACGTGGCGGGTTGGAAGGGGACGGTAGCTGGGCTTTCAGCGTTGTGCCAATGGCACATAAAACGAAAAACAAGCCCATCAAAAACGCAAATTTTTGTATATCAGTTGTTTTCATAGGACATTTCATCGGGAATCTCGTTAATGTCATCGGATTGGTAAGGAAAATAAGATTTTAGTTTCTCGCCGCAACGTTGGATGCCTTGTTCAAGGCCTTCGGTGAAGCGACCTTCTTTGAAATAGCTCAGCATCAGATCTTTGACATCGTTCCAGAAGCCTTCTTCCACCACGTTGTCGATGCCCTCGTCACCGAGGATGGCAAACTTGTGATCCTTGACGGCGAGATAAATAAGTACGCCGTTGCGAAGCTTTGTTTCGTTGAGTTTCAGATGGTTGAAAACGAAGAGACTGCGTTTTTCGACATCGCCTTTGCAGCGGTTCTCGATATGTACTTTGATTTCGCCTGAGGTGTTGAGCTCGGCTTGTCGTATGGCTTCCACGACGCGGCGGTCTTCCTCTCGGTTCAGTATGGTGATGGCGTTTGACATGATGTTTCGTTTTGAGTGCAAAGATAATCATTTTTTTTCGTTTCTTTGCAATCATAAACAGCTTGAATAGAATGTGTATGAACAGAACTTTGAAGGCGATGGCAGCCATAATACTGTTGGTGGTTTTTGCGGTGAGCTGCAACAAGTCGGATGAGCCGAATGATAGCGATAACAACAACGATGAGAACGATACTATTGTCCTCAGTCATGGTTACGTTGACCTTGGCTTGCCGAGCGGCACTTTGTGGGCTACATGCAATGTGGGAGCTGATACACCGGAAGACTTTGGCGATTATTTTGCCTGGGGTGAGACTGCGCCAAAGGATTTTTACGGTTGGAAAAACTATCAGTATGGCAATTACGTCAATGGAAATTTTGAGATGACCAAGTATTGTACCGAACCCAATTGGGGACTCAATGGGTTTGTTGACAATTTGGCCGTTCTGGAACCTTGTGATGACGCTGCTACGGCCAACTGGGGTGTTGACTGGCGAATGCCCACCAAGGAGGATTGGGATGAGCTGTACCGCAAAACGACTTGTATGTGGACTACCCAAAACGGAGTGGAAGGGAGATGCTTGACTGGCATTAACGGCAACAGTGTTTTTTTGCCCGCCACAGGTTTTTTCTTGGATGGTGAACTTATTTGCCCTGGCCTCGGCATCTACTGGTCAAGTTCTCTCCATACAGGCTTCCCGGAACGTGGGTGGAGCTTCCACTACGACCTGGATGAGTGCCATGTGTGCGGCACTTACGAGCGCAGCCGCGGTCAAGTCATTAGGGCAGTGCGCGTTTGTCAATAAAGCAACCCAAACATCCAAAGCGGGATTTTGTTTCCAAAGCCCACCTCGGTTTCATCGATGGCCAAATAACTATTTGGGATGTCCTTAATTTGGTCGAAGCTTTTCTTGCGCCCGCCCACTTCGAAGAGGTATTTCCCATCCACAAGGAAATCTCCCTTTGGCGGATAGGTCACCTGATGCGATTGGCTCAACTGGTTGAAGAAGAACAACTCTCGCATCGTGCCAAGGTTGG